>Ga0256404_1000334_pt1 | contig 122905 bp, 112 predicted proteins | sample RumenRJG_01DNA_FD_185990 | JGI IMG/M metagenome (GOLD analysis project Ga0256404, IMG submission 185990) | Bovine rumen microbial communities from Lethbridge, Alberta, Canada - RJG_01 | ecosystem: Host-associated > Mammals > Digestive system > Stomach > Rumen | place: Canada: Alberta... | reverse complement strand
GACCGGCAATGAAACCACTGCCGGGAGAATCAACCGGTGTTATGACAATTCCGTTTTCGAGTCCGCCATGTGCAGACTGCAGGAGCTCCGGATCAGGACAGTGGTTCATCTGATTCTGGGGCTTCCGGGGGAAACCCGGGAGGACATGATGGAATCCGTACGGTATGTGTCTGAAAGCGGCGCCTGGGGAATCAAGCTCCATCTGCTGAACGTGGTCCGCGGATCACGTATGGCAGACGAATATCCGGGATACATTCCCTTTCAAAGTATGGAAGAATACATCGATCTGGTCTGTGATATTGTCGAGATGCTTCCTCCTGAAATGGTGGTCCACCGCCTGACAGGAGACACGCCCCGCAGGGATCTCATTGCGCCTGAGTGGAGTTACCGCAAGCGGAGCATCCTGAACGGCATTTATGCCGAGCTCCGCAAACGCGGCACATATCAGGGGTTCAGGAGCCCCTCACGACCTTAACCGTATAAGTCCGTTTCAGACCCGACGAGGCTGTACACACCACCTTGAACGTATTGGTTCCCGACGAAAGAGATTTCTTTCCTGTTCCTGAAACCTTCGCGGAGGTTCTGCTCGCCGCGCCGGCGGAAATCGTCGCCGAGGACACGTTCCTGTCTACATAGACCGTAAACGACTTGGTATAATTCTGCGACGAACTGCTGATCTTCGTGTAGGTTCTGCCGCCTGCCGTGACCTTCAGGGTCTTCAGATAATAATTATTGTCCTTTTTCCAGCTGGAGGACGGAACCTTGCAGGCGCTCGCCGGCATATTTTTATAAACGGGGATATAGAATACGATCTTTTTGTCGTAAATCTTGTATTTCTTATAACTGGACGCGGTGGATACCGATGTGTTCCGCGGCGCGTAGACCGCTGTCATATAGACGTGAGTTCCTACCTTGCCCAGCCCGTTCATCACGTTGAAATGTTCCAGATAGGCGCAGCTCTGGTTGTTCGCGATAAAGTTCGAGGCGATGTACTTAGCCCCTCCCCGTATCGCTTTGTCAATACTGGTCCAGGGACGCAGATAACTGGAGCCGCTTCCCGCATACCTGATACCGTTAGACGCACCGCCGCTGGCGGAATCGTAGGCGCCGATGTTGAAAACATTGTACACTTTCCGGCCGCTGACCGTTCCGCTGTTGATCCCGGTGCCCTGCTCCTCCAGCGCCTTGGCGGCCAGATAGACCGGGCTGATGTTATAGTTCTTCGCCGCTGTGACAAAGCTTCCGGAATTCTTATAGAGGTAACTGTTCCTTCCCTTTGTCATGGTTTCCACCATGGAACGCGTCTGATAGGAGGAATGGTACCGGTTGTCTTCAAACATGAACACATGCGTATCGTCCAGCCAGTTTCTGGGATCCATATAAAATTTCACACATCCTTCGGAGGCGGCGATAAACTTCGCTCCGTCCTTCGGCGCATATCTGTTGGTCAGATAGTTATAGCATCCCTTCTCCACGGAACGGTAGGAGTACGGAAAGGTCGTATAGACCAGATTGGTTCCCGTCCTATCTGTCATCCGGGAGACCGCATCCGACCAGTCCAGTCCTGTATTTACCGCCACAAATTCCCATTTTGGATGCGCTTTTTTCAGCGCGGCCAGTTTCTTTGTGTAACTAGAAGGAAAGCCCTTAAAGGACGTTGTGGGTGCAGATGAGGAGGATGAGCTGCTTTTCGAAGAGGACGAGGATGACGTGCTCTTCGAAGAAGACGCGGTCGATGAAGTCGAACTCAGCTTGACGTAGCGGGCAATCACATAATAGTATTTGGAGCCGACCTTGATTTTATACCACTTCTCTCCGTTACGGTCATAAGCGGTCAGCATCACCTTGACTGATTTTCCTTTTTTATAGACAGTCTTCTTCGCGTAGCTCCAGCCGGCCCCGGTCCGGATATTGACGTCCGCTGTAGTCTTGCCCGACACGGTAACACTGTCTGCGTATTTCACGAGATCCGAACGGATGTATCCCTTATAACTGCTGATATAATACCACTTGTATTTCGCTTTCGTGCTTTTTTTCGCCGTGAAATATTCCGCCTTGATAGAGAATTTCTTGCCCTTGGATAAAGTCCTGACCTGCGCAGAAGACACCGACGCGGAAGCGCGAATGACGGATGAGGTCTTTGTTGTCCCGGAGGCAACCGGCTTCGACGCAGCAAAAACGTCCGTGCCGCACATCATCATCGCGAGGATAATTCCGAACAGCGTCACGGATATCATTCTGACACGGTTATTCTTTTTTACTGAAATGATCATATTTACTCCAAATCCGGCTACCGGTCGGGTCCCAGACGTCCATCGTTGTAATGTTTCCGGCAGAGCGACACGTACATGTCGTTTCCGCCGATCACAATCTGCTCCCCCTGCTTCACGATGTTTCCGTTCACCAGCCTGGCAACCATCGTCGCCTTTCTGCCGCACCAGCAGATCGTCTTGATTTCCTCGATCTTGTCGGCGTAGGCAAGCATATAATACGATCCCTCAAAGAGTTCATTTTGAAAATCGTTTTTCAGTCCGTATGCCAATACAGGCACCTCGAAACTGTCCACGATCTCAGCCAGTTCTTCCACATGATGCTTCTTCAGGAACTGACACTCATCAATCAGCACACAGTCAACGGGATGATCCGTGTTCTTCTGAATGAAGAGATCCAAAATATTGGTATCCTCGTTCACAATGTCGGCCTCTCTCTGCAGCCCGATGCGCGATGTGATCAGTCCGACACCGTAGCGGTCATCCACCGACGGAATCAAAGTGAGAACGTGTTTCCCGCGTTCCTCATAATTATAAGCGACCTTGATGAGTTCAATCGATTTGCCCGCGTTCATCGTGCTGTAGCGATAATATAACTGTGCCATGTTCCCTCCCGAATCATTTGGTTCTATAATACCAAAAATTTACCGTATTCGCAAGACTATATTCTGAGCAGGTATTGCAAGAAAATTGAGCCGTGTGGTATACTGTTGACAGAATTTCAATGAAAATCCGGCCGACAGGCAGAGAAGGGAAGTATCATGTCAGATAACAGAAAATACATCAACAAAGCAAAATCCATCGTGATCAGCCGCAGTGAGGACTTCCGCCCCTATCTGGATCTCTATATTTCGGAATCCAGGGCCCGGGGAACCGCGCTGAATCACCTGCCCTATCTCCGCTCCACCATGACCGGTATCTTCGAGGCCTCCATTCACCAGGCGCTTGGTGAGGCCCTGACCGAACGGGACAGCCGTCTGCTGGTCCGGAGGCTCTACCGCCTCTGCGAAAACCTGAAGCGTACCGAAACGGCGACCCGCCTGAACCTGCACACCCCGGCCTATGCGGCGGCTGTCATCGCGGGAGCTCTCTCCGGAAAACCCCTCACCGACCGGGAGATCAACTTGCTGGAGCCGCTGGACCAGAGCGTCCGCGCCTACTTCGAGATGGCCGAGGAGAAACTGCACAGTCAATTGGACACTCCGGAGACCCCGGCCGACTGACCGTCCGCTCGCAGATTGTTCTCAGTTCGTTCTCAGCATTTTCCCCTCAGTTTTTGTTATATACAAAAGATGCAAAAGATTTTTCTGCTGCGTACAAAGAAAAATCGGCAACCGCCGAACATCAAGGTTTGCAGCGGTTGCCGTAAAAATGGTGCTCAGACTCGGAATTGAACCAAGGACACGAGGATTTTCAGTCCTCTGCTCTACCTACTGAGCTATCTGAGCACATCATTATTAACTTGTAAATTGGTGGGCCACCAGGGACTTGAACCCGGGACCTGCCGGTTATGAGCCGGATGCTCTGACCAACTGAGCTAGTGGCCCACATTTCTGATGGTCGGGGTGGCAGGATTTGAACCCGCGACCCACTGGTCCCAAACCAGTTGCGCTACCAAGCTGCGCTACACCCCGATACAACGAGCCCGCGCTGTGGGTCGAAAATGGCAGGGGCAGAAGGATTCGAACCCTCGACACGTGGTTTTGGAGACCACTGCTCTGCCAACTGAGCTATACCCCTATAAAAAACGGAGAAGGCGAGATTCGAACTCGCGCTGCCCTTAATCGAACACTAACGGTTTAGCAAACCGTCCTCTTCAGCCACTTGAGTACTTCTCCAGGTACACGAACCGATGGTACATCCCGAATCCCTAAATGGCGGAGAGGGTGGGATTCGAACCCACGGTTCTTACGAACACCGGTTTTCAAGACCGGCACCATCAACCACTCGGACACCTCTCCATGATGGCGGTGATTCGTAAAAAAATGGTGACCCATCGGAGATTCGAACTCCGGACACCTTGATTAAAAGTCAAGTGCTCTACCACCTGAGCTAATGGGTCGCAACTGGCTGGGGTAGCAGGGATCGAACCTACGCATAAGGGAGTCAAAGTCCCTTGCCTTACCACTTGGCTATACCCCACTATCACATTGATTAAAATAATTGGTGAGCCCGCAGAGATTCGAACTCTGGACACACGGCTTAGAAGGCCGTTGCTCTATCCAGCTGAGCTACGAGCCCACACTATTTGTTTGTGGAGCGGATGATGAGAATCGAACTCACGCCATCAGCTTGGAAGGCTGAGGTTCTACCATTGAACTACATCCGCAAAATGGAGCGGAAGACGAGATTCGAACTCGCGACCCTCGCCTTGGCAAGGCGATGCTCTACCCCTGAGCCACTTCCGCATATTGGTCGAGGGAGATGGATTCGAACCATCGTAAGCTCAGCTAACGGATTTACAGTCCGCCCCCTTTAGCCACTCGGGCATCCCTCGATATCATCAATGTATAATGGGATCTGCGTAGAATCTGTGTTGACTCTACCAAATCGCGTATTCAGTTTCAAAGGTTCAATCTTTGCATGGAGCTGGCGGAGGGAATCGAACCCCCAACCTGCTGATTACAAATCAGCTGCTCTACCGTTGAGCCACGCCAGCAAATTGGCGACCAAGACGAGGCTCGAACTCGTGACCTCCAGCGTGACAGGCTGGCATTCTAACCAACTGAACTACTTGGCCATATATGTCCTTGATTGTCCTCACAGTCCGGAGTCAATGGAGACGGTCATCTATGTGTACCCGCTGCATTTCTGCAGCATTCAGTCCAACGTCTTCCATCTGTATGACAGGCATTCTCCCGACCGGGCCAGACGCCCAAGTCCTGCGGTATTGCGGTGTCTATGTTCTCGACACAGTTAGTAACTATACAGTAAATCGCGGGGTTTGTCAATAGAAAAATCCAATTTTTTTTTACAAGATTTTGTGCGGAGCTTTACCACGACCGCGGCACCTTCACCAAAGCACCCTCCACATGCTCTACCACATTCCCTCCTCCTGCAATACCGGTCAGTACGTCTATGCAGGATTCTGTCGCAGAAGGATCACAGGTCAGGTGAAATCCTACCCGATCCAGATACTCGAAATCCGACAGAGTCACATTCTCCCCGAAATCATGGTTCTGAACCCGGTGAAACGCCTTATAATCGATTTTGCACACGAGAACGTCTCTTTGTTCCACATCGCAGATTCCCGCCGCCTCAAGGCCGATTTTGGCGCTTGAGGTATACGCCCGTACCAGTCCTCCGGTACCCAGTTTGATCCCGCCGAAATAACGGGTCACCATCACAGCAGTGTCCGTCACTCCCAGGGAGACCAGCAGCTGAACGATCGGCGCGCCGGAAGTCCCCTGCGGCTCGCCGTCATCGCTGCCCCACTGCACCTGCATGGCGTCGCCGATCACCATGGCCGGCACATTATGCGTCGCATCGCGATATTTCTTTCTTATTTCCTCAAAAAAGGTCTCTGCGGCCTCTCTGTCTCCGCAGGGCATGACATGAGTAATGAAGCGGGATCGCTCAATGATCTGCTCACCCTCGCCCGGCCCTGCCACCGTACTGTACAGTTTCATTTTGTTAACTCATACTCCTTCAGTCTCTGATGATCCGCAGAGGAAAGCTCCGTCAGAAATTCTGTACCTGCTTCGCGGTATTCCATAGAGATCACATTTGTTTTATCACAAAGGTAAGACGACAGATCCCCCCGGTCATAGGGAATCAGAAGTCGTACAGTCTCCGTGTCAAAGACCCGTTCTTCAATCTCCCCGACCAGTTCTTCGAGACCTTCCCCCGTCTTCGCGGACAGGAAAAGATTCCGTACGCCCGATTCGGGAACGGTCAGCCCGTCAGCGATGTCCATTTTATTGAAGACCATCAGTTTCTCTTTGTTCCCGGCACCGATTTCCTCCAGGACCCGGTTGGTCACGTCGATCTGGAACTGATTGTCCTCATAAGACGCGTCCACGACATGCAGAAGCAGATCCGCATACCGCACCTCACTCAGCGTCGCCTTAAAAGCCTCAACCATTCCATGCGGAAGCCTGCTGACAAAACCTACCGTATCGATCAGAATGAATTCATGACCGGAATCCAGCCGGATGCTCCGCTGCTGCGTGTCCAGCGTGGCGAAAAGCATATCCCTTTCGCAGACGGACTTCTCCTCTTTGGCGGACAGCGCAAGAAGCCGGTTCATCAGTGCCGATTTTCCGGAATTTGTATACCCCACCAGTGCGACGACGGGAATGTCTGACTTTTCTCTGCGGCTTCTCTGCACGCTGCGATTCATTCTGACTTTGGCCAGTTCCGTCCGTATGTCGTCCATCCTGCGTTCGATATGACGGCGGTCTGTCTCCAGCTTCTTCTCGCCGGGACCCCTCGTCCCGATTCCTCCGCCCAGGCGGGAAAGGGATTTTCCGAAACCGGTCAGGCGGGGCATCCGATACTGAAGCTGTGCCAGTTCCACCTGCAGTTTGCCTTCCGCCGAGGTGGCTCTGGACGCAAAAATATCCAGGATCAGAATCGTCCGGTCGATAATTCTGACGCCGATGGCGTCTTCCAGGTTCCGGAGCTGCATCCCGGTCAGCTCATCATTGAAAATAACCATGTCGGCTTCCATATTCTTCGCCATCCCGGCCAGTTCCAGAACCTTTCCGCTTCCAACCAAAGTAGCGGTGTTTGGCTTCTCCAGCGACTGCACCGCTTCTCCGATCACTTCAACAGAATCTGCCTCTGCAAGACCTCTCAGTTCCTGCATAGAATAAGAGATGTCTCTGTTTCGCTGCAGACCGACCAGAATCGCTCTGTAGCATTCCTCCTCAAGCACTCTGTTATCTTCTGTGAATCTAAGCATTTAAATCTCGATCTTATCAATTTCTCCGCGCAGGAACTCGTTGGTGATCTTGATCCGTGTTCCCTTCATTCCAAGAGATCTGGATTCGATCACGCCCGCACTCTCCAGTTTTCTGAGGGCGTTTACAATGACGGAACGCGTGATTCCGGATTTATCGGCGATCTTGCTGGCAACCAGAAGTCCCTCATCACCCTCCAGTTCTGCGAAAATCTTTGTGACAGCGTCCAGTTCGGAGTAGGACAGAGTCTCCAGCGCCATGTTGACTGCATTCTTCTCTCTGCTGTCAGCCTCTTCCTCCATCGTGATTCCCCGGGTAACCTCCAGGCCGATGACAGTCGCACCATACTCGCAGATCGCGATATCCTCATCGTTATAGGCGCGGTCCGGACGGGCAAGCAGAAGCGTCGCCACTCGCTTTCCGCCGAAGATGATCGGCACGATGACGTGATACTTCGACGCCATCTCATAGTCCTCGCCGTAGATATCCTTGATGCTGTCGTAGATCAGATTTTCCTTTGTCTCCGTAATCTCAAGGAATTTATCGTTGTACTGCTCCGGCAGGCAGGAAACGCCCTCTTCTTCAATGATCAGTGGAGCCTCCTCGCCCTCCTTGTACTTCGCGGCAAGCACCTTTCCCCGTTTATTCATGATATAAACGTTGGAATTCAAGAGTTCTCCAATCGTTTCACACAGTTCGTCAAAGGACACATACCCTGACGCACTCTCTGAAAGCATCCAATTCATTTTCCTGATTTTTTCTAATAGTTTTTCGCTCATGTTAGTCTCCCATTCTTTAAAAAAGTACTAAAGAATATATTTATCAACATCATCCCTGCGGATGGTGTCGTTAAACTTGTTTTGTACAAAGGCCCGGTCAATGATGATTTTGCCGTTCTCGTCCGGCTCCGGAATCTCATAGGAAATGTCCTCCAGCAGAATCTCCATAATCGTGTGCAGTCTCCGGGCTCCGATGTTCTCATTCTGCTCGTTCATCAGGAAGGACATCTCCGCAATCTCATCGATGGCGTCATCGGTGAACTCAAGATTGATCCCCTCTGTGGACAGCAGCGCCTGATGCTGCTTGGTAATCGCGTTCTCCGGTACCGTCAGAATCTTGACAAAATCCTCCTTGTCGAGATTATTCAGTTCCACACGGATCGGGAACCGTCCCTGCAGCTCCGGAATCAGATCCGTCGGCTTGGATGTATGAAACGCGCCGGCACCGATGAAAAGAATGTGATCGGTCTTCAGCGGCCCGTATTTGGTGTTAACGACGCTTCCCTCGACGATGGGCAGAATATCTCTCTGCACTCCCTCTCTGGAAACATCTGCGCCCGATGTGTAACGGCCGCCCGAGGCGATCTTGTCGATTTCATCGATGAAAATGATGCCGTTCTGCTCTGCGTTCTCCAGAGCTTCATCCGTCACCTGATCCATATCCAGGAGATTCTGAGCCTCCTGCTCCCGAAGGATTTTCCTTGCCTCTTTGACGCGTACACGTTTTTTCTTTGTTTTCTGCGGCATCATATCGCCGAATATATTTCCGATGGCAATGCTCATGCCCTCGTTGCTCATGTCGAGCTGATTTCCCTTCGGCGTATCGTTCACCTCAATTTCAATAAACTGTTCCTCCAGAAGGCCGTCATGCAGCTGCTGGCGCACCTGATCGCGGGCCATCTCCACATCCGAGGATTCCGGCGCCTCCTGTTCCTTCTTCCGCTGGCTTTCCTCATACAGCTGTTTCTGACTGGGATAGCCTCCGCTGTTCATCAGAAAATCAAAAGGATTTCTGGATTCGTTTGTCTTTTCCTTTCCTTTGTGCGCGCCCGGAATGATCGCCTCAATGATTTTCTCCTCTGCGATGCCGTCTGCGATGTCATATTTCTCCTGCATCTTCTCGGCTTTAGTTATCCGCATAGAGGCCTCTGCCAGATCTCTGATCATAGAGTCCACGTCCCGGCCCACATAACCGACTTCCGTGAATTTGGTGGCTTCCACCTTCACAAATGGCGCTTTCATGAGTTTCGCCAGCCGCCTGGCGATCTCGGTCTTTCCGCAGCCGGTAGGCCCCTGCATCAGGATGTTCTTCGGCGTGATCTCCTCCCGCATTTCCTCCGGAAGAAGGCTTCTTCTGTATCGGTTCCGCAGGGCGATCGCGACGGATTTCTTCGCCTCATCCTGCCCGATGATATATTTATCCAGCGCGGCGACGATTTCCTTCGGCGTCATGCTCTGAATCTTCTGAGTCATTGCTGCAATCCCCCTTTTACAGTTTTTCGACCGTGATGTGGTCGTTGGTATAGACACAAATTGACGATGCGATGCGCAGCGATTCCCGCACAATTTCTTCAGCGCTCATATCTGTATGGTTGAACAGCGCGTTCGCGGCAGAATATGCATAATTTCCGCCGGAGCCGATAGCGACAAAGTCCTGGTCCGGTGCGATTACCTCGCCGTTGCCGGAGATAATCAGCATCTGATCCCGGTCCACTACGATCATCAGTGCCTCCAGACTTCTCATCCCCTGGTCTCCGCGCCAGAGCTGTGCCAGATCGACGGCAGCTCTCTTGAGGTTTCCGCCGTGTTCCTCCAGTTTTTTCTCGAATTTCTCGGTCAGTGAAAAGGCGTCAGCCACTGAACCGGCGAATCCGGTCAGAACCTTCCCTTTAAAAATTTTCTTTACTTTCACGGCGCCGTTTTTCATGATCGCCGTTTCGCCCATCGTAACCTGCCCGTCGCCGCCGATTGCCACATCATCTGCGCTGCGGCGCACCGCGCAGATCGTCGTTGCATGTAATTGCTGCATTTTTCCACTCCCTATTCTTTGTAGTCGCATTCCTTATTAGAGCATTCCAGTTTTTTTTCGCCCTTGCTCACCTTCTCCACAAGAAGGCTTCCGCACTTGGGACACTGCTTGTTTACCGGCTTGTTCCAGTAAGACTGGTCACATTCAGGATAGCCGCTGCAGCCATAAAAGATTTTTCCCTTCCGGCTTCGTTTCTCCACGATATCCTTCCCGCACCGGGGACACTTGACGCCAATCGTCTTCACGATCGGTCTCGTATTGCGGCACTCGGGATATCCGGAACACGCGATAAAGTCGCCGTACCGGCCGGCCTTTATGACAAGAGGCTTGCCGCAGAGTTCGCAGAACTCTCCGGTCGGCTTATCCTCCACAACAACCTTCTCAATGGCTTCATCCGCCTTGTCCAGTTCCTGCTTGAACGGGCCGTAGAAATCCCGAATCAGAGATTTCCATTCTGTACCCTTTGCCTCCACATCGTCCAGCTTATCCTCCATACTCGCGGTAAAGCCGGCATCCACAATCTCGTGAAAATACTGTTCCATCAGATCGGTGACGATGAATCCCAGTTCTGTGGGAACAAGCGTTTTCTTCTCCCGTTTGACGTACTTCCGTTCTGAAAGAGTACCGACGATGGGAGCGTATGTGCTTGGGCGCCCGATATCCCGATCCTCCAGTTCCCGGACCAGGCTCGCCTCCGTAAACCGCGATGGCGGCTGTGTGAAGTTCTGCTCACCGCCGACCTTCTGCAGCTTCAGTTCTTCATTCTCTGCGAGCTCAGGCAGAATCCGGTCACGATCCTCATCATTTCCACCGCCGTAGACCTTCTGATAACCATCGAAAATCAGTTTGCTTCCCGTCGCTCTGAAGAGATACTCTCCGTTCCGGATGTCCACCTGCATGCCGTCATACTGCGCGGGCTTCATCTGGCTGGCGATAAAGCGGTTCCAGATCAGTCTGTAGAGACGGTACTGATCCCTCGACAGCTGATCCTTCAGTTCGTCCGGTTCCAGATCGATGATACTGGGGCGGATCGCCTCATGGGCGTCCTGAATATCTTTTTTCTTGTTGGAGAACACGTTGTTCCCGAGATACTGCTCTCCGTATTTTTCTGTAATGAATCCGGCCGCAGCAGTCCGTGCCTCTGCGGAAATGCGGACAGAATCGGTTCTCAGATATGTAATCAGACCGATGGTGCCCCGTTTCCCGGCGTCCACGCCCTCATAAAGCTGCTGCGCAATCATCATCGTCTTGCGGGTATTAAAGTTCAGTTTGTTGGACGCTTCCTGCTGCAGCGTACTGGTCGTAAAAGGCGCATAGGGCTTCTTGCTCCGCGGTTTTTTGTTAATCGCAGAAACCGTATATATGCCGGATTCGAGTTCCTTCAGAATCGCGTCGTTTTCTTCCCGGCTCCCAATCGCGAGTTTTTTTCCATTTCTGGAATGCAGTCTGGCGGAAAAATCCGGATCGTGCTCAAACTCCGCACTGATGGTCCAGTATTCCTGCGGCACAAAATCCCGAATTTCCTTCTCTCTGTCGCAGATAATCTTCAGCGCCGCCGACTGAACGCGTCCCGCCGACAGGCCCTTGCGCACCTTGCGCCAGAGCAGCGGACTGATCTGATAGCCTACCAGCCGGTCCAGCACTCGCCGGGCCTGCTGAGCATCCACTAGGTTCTGATTTATCGGCCGCGGATGCTTGATCGCCTCTTTGATTTTCGATTTGGTGATTTCATTAAATTCAATCCTGCACGGACTGTCAGGATCAATCCCCAGCAGATATGCCAGATGCCATGAAATCGCTTCCCCCTCCCGGTCAGGGTCCGTGGCAAGATACACCTTCGATGCTTTTTTCGCTTCTTTTTTCAGTTCCTTTATCAGGTCGCCCTTTCCGCGAATGGAAATGTACTGCGGTTCAAAATCCTGATCCACGTCGATGCCGAGTTTGCTCTTCGGCAGATCCCGGACATGCCCCACCGATGCTATGACACGGTAACGGGAACCCAGGTATTTTCCAATCGTTTTCGCTTTGGATGGCGACTCAACAATCACTAACGTTTTCTTACTATTCGCCATTATTCCTCCAAAAAATATTTGATAAACGATTCGTATTATAACACAAATCCGTTTTACGTCAAATATTCTCAATATTCATTTTTTCACAGTTGTTTCTCTGTGTCAACTGAAATATTATTCACATTCTGTTCACAAATACTCTTCCCATTGAACTTACCACCAGTCCCTTCATTTCAAGCACAGTAATAATACCGTTGATTTTCTGCGGTGGAAGCAGGGTCAGACGGCATAGCTCGTCACTTGTGAGTTCAGAATGTTTCCGGATCTGATCGAAAATATTTTTTTCATCTTCACCAAGAATCTCACGGATTTCTGACGAATTTTCCGGGACAATTCCCAGACCGCGGATCAGTTCCTCAATCACGAGGAGCGGCATAACGCCCTCTGCGATGATCTGATTGGATCCGAAGCTGGCAGGACTGGTTATGTTGCCCGGTACAGCGTAAAGCTGTCTGCCCTGCTCCTCCGCAAACTCGGCCGTAATCAGTGCACCGCTGCGATAGGACGCCTCTACTACGACGACAGCCTCGGAAATCCCGCTTATTATCCTGTTTCTCATCGGGAATTTATACGGCGCAGGTTTTTCTCCCGGAGGATATTCACTGAAAATCAATCCGCGGTCGCGGATTTCCTTCATTATTCTGCGGTTCTCTCTCGGATAGCATACATCGGGTCCGCACGCAAAAACAGCGATTGTCCGGCCGCCTGCCTCCAGCGCGCCCTGATGTGCCGCCGCATCAATCCCCAGAGCCATTCCGCTGACGACGGTCAGTCCGCATTCCGCACAGCGCCGGGCAATCGCCCGGGCGACACTGATCCCATACTGCGTGCATTTCCGGCTCCCCACAATCGCGACACATCGGGACCGGAGCAGAGAAACATCTCCGTCGCAGTACAGAATTTCCGGCGCGTCACGGATTTCCGTCAGTCTCCTCGGGATTTCAGGATCTCCTTTCCGGAGCACAGTCACTCTGTCCATCCTTCCGCGCCTCCTCTCCGCTTCCCCTTTCCGGCCTGCTCTCCGGCTGAAGAGACAGTTTCCGTCACAGTTGACCTTCGTCCCGGCGGCTCCTCCCGGTACTGCACCGCCTCTGCAATATGTTCCCAGCGAACCTGCTCAGCGCCTTCCAGATCCGCAATGGTCCTTGCGACCTTCCGTATTTTCAGAAAGGTTCTCGGATTCAGCGCATATGCGTCATACAGCATTCCGAGACGTGACTGTGCATCCTCATCAAACCGGATAAAACGCTCCGCCATTCGGCTGTCAAGCTGGCCGTTCCGCTGAATGCCCGTCCCCCTGAAACGTTCCTCCTGAATCCTCCGGGCGCGCTCCACCTGCTCCCGCATCTGTGCAGAGGTTATGGACGTGCCGCCAGTCAGTTCCCTGTACCTCACATTTCTCAGCGTGATATGCAGATCGATCCGGTCCATAATCGGGCCCGAAATTCTGCTTCTGTAACGCTCAATTTCACTGGCTGTGCACCTGCATTCATGCTCTTCGTCTCCGTAGTATCCGCACCGGCACGGATTGGCGGCCGCCACCAGGAGAAAATCCGCGGGAAACACAAACCGCTCCGACAGCCTCGAGATCTCAATTTTTCTGTTCTCCAGCGGCTGCCTCAGCATATCGATTGTTCCCCGATCAAATTCCCCGAATTCATCCAGGAATAGAACACCTTTGTCCGCCAACGTAATCTCTCCCGGTACGGGTACCGCTCCGCCTCCCACCAGGCCAGCCGGAGTAATACTGTGATGCGGACTGCGAAACGGCCGCACCATTATATATGGTAGTTTCTCATCCAGCAGCCCTGCCACCGAATAGATGCGAGTCACCTCCAGAATCTCTTCATAGTTCATCCTAGGAAGGATTGACGGAATCCGCTCTGCCAGCATGGTTTTGCCTGTGGACGGACTGCCTGTCATCAGAAGACCGTGTCCGCCGGCCGTCGCAATAACGATGGCGCGCTTGGCATATTCCTGTCCTCTGACATCGACAAAATCCGGTCCGCCGGGTTCCTCTCCGTTCGGAAACTGCCGCTCATCTCTCCCAATCCGAGGAAGCGGCGCCGCCAGATTGAAATGATCGATGACCTCTCTCAGATGAGATGCGGGATAAAGGTCGATACCACGGACAAGACCCGCTTCCCTGCGATTTCCCTGCGGAATAACCGCACTCCGGAATCCGAGTCTTTCCATCTGAAGCAGCATCGGCAGAATTCCGTTCACTCTGCGAATCGTTCCGTCCAGCGACAGCTCGCCGATGAACACACAGCCCCTCGTCTCCTCCGCCAGAATCTGCCCGGTATCTGCCAGAATTCCCATGGCCATCGGAAGATCCAGATGTGTTCCTCTCTTCCGCACATCCGCCGGCGACATGTTGATGATAATCCTCGCCGTCGGCATCCGGCATCCGGAATTCACGACAGCAGACCGTATCCGTTCCCGCGCCTCCTTGACGCCGACGTCCGCAAGTCCCACAATATGAAAGACAGGCAAACCGTTAGTGATATCTGTTTCCACATTTACCGCAACTGCGTCCAGACCGTGAAGCGCAGCGGTACTGATAACTGACAGCATCTGTCTTCCTCCTTTCAGAATGCGTCCCGTATCTGATTGACCATGATCTCGAATACCTGAAACGACACCCTGCAGTCTGCCAGACCGTGCGTCATCAGATAATAACTCGCAACGCCTCTCATCCGTCTCTGCTTTCCCGGATCCACCGCCTCCGCCGGACGACCTCCGATCAGAGAGGTCCTCGTCTTTACCTCTACAAAGAAGATACAGTCGTCCTTTCTGCAGACGATGTCGATTTCCCCGATCCGGCACCGAAAATTCCTCTGCAGAATATCATACCCCTGAGCATAGAGCACTGCGGCCGCAAAATTCTCGCCGCCGGTACCCAGCAATTTTTTATCTGTCATGGTTTCCCCTTTCTACCCCGTCTCCCGTAACCTCAATCTACTATTTTTACCATATACTGTCAACACCCCTGTGCCGAATTTTACAAAAGATTAAAAACCTGACCGAAGTACTGTCGCTGCCGCACGACCGGCAAAACGACGCCTGTCCGTACAAAAAAAACGGCCGCCTCAGCCGGCAGCCGTAAAACATCATTTCCTTATTCATTATTTACCCTGTTCCCCGGGAATCGGATTCCCGGACGCAGGCTCCTGCCTTTTATTTTCTCTTTCTAACAAAATTCAACGATATTGTGATGTAGACAACATTAAACATTGTAAGCCCCAGATATGCCCCGAACAGAGCTTTCCCCGAAAAAACCGTCGTACTCAGAAGCGCTGCGATATTAACAATCAGCATAATTACCAGTGCAGTCGTTGCGTACTTCATTTTATCCCCCTTTCAGCATTCGTCATCAATACGCCGCGGCGCCGCAGAAAAACCGCCGGCAGCGCCCATTGAGTCCGACAGGGACTTAATGGGGAGTCACTGCTTATCATTAATATTATTACATTTTTTAATCATGGTCAACATTTTTTTGGAATTTTGCTAATAATTTCGTCAAAAGTCCGTCGATACCCGATGGACAGACGGCATCTGACGGATAATCGTTCCGCACATATTATATCCGCATCGTATACGCATTAAGTTCGCATTTCAGTCTGATGAACGTTTTATCTGTGTTATATAAGGTGCGTAAAGCATCAGTTCTCAGAGCACGAATTTCTCAATCGCCTTGGCGACTCCGTCATTATCATTTGTATCAGTTACAAAATCTGCCCGTGCTTTCATATGCTCTGACGCGTTTCCCATCACGATACCGATACGGGCTAGCTCGATCATTCTGCTGTCGTTGGGACTGTCCCCGCATGCCAGAAGCCGGTCTGAATCAATGGAAAGCCGCCGCATCAGAAAACGGAGTGCATCAGCCTTACTGGTGGTGGGGCCGCCGATTTCCAGATTGTTATGGAATGAGGATGTCAGGGTGATGTCGTCCATCGCAGCAAGCTGACGCATGACTTTCTTCTGGTCTTCTTCACGGCGAAATACGATGCTGATATTCTCCAGCCTGGCTTTGTGCTCCAGCATAAAATCAAAAATATCCGTCACCGGCCGCCGCGTCCGCAGCACATAATCCGCGTCACGGAAGGAGCACCCGTTTTCCTTCATCTCCCGGTACTCCGCCGCACCGATATAGGCCTGTCCGTCCGTAAAGGCGTCAACAGAAAATCCCCGCCCCCGCAGAAGTGCCACGATTCTTTCCACGGCCGCAGGCTCGTTGCAGTTCTCGTAAATCCGCTCCCGTCCGGATATGCGCGTAATAGCAGCTCCGTTTGATGTAATCATATATTCCAGACCGTCGATGCCGAAAATTGCCTCCGGAAGGGAGCACCAGGGACGCCCGGTGGAGATTACAATATGAACCCCCTTTTCCATGGCCCGGTGAAGCGCCTCCACGGTGCGCAGCGAGATTTTCGACCTGCTGGTCAGCGTTGTTCCGTCCAGATCCAACGCGATCATTCTGATTTCTTTTCCGCTTTTCTGTTTCATGTATCCATTATATCAAAAGGGGTTGCAAAATTAAAGTTTCGGTATTACAATATTTCATACTGTAATCAGAAAGGTTATCCGGGAGGAAAGAAAAACATGAATGTAGTGATTGTTGGCGCCGGCAAACTGGGAACCTGCGTGGCAGAGGCCCTGATCGGCGGTGATTATTCCATTACGATCATAGATAAAAACGCAAATGTACTGCAGAAGCTCTCACAGCAACTCGATGTCATGACCATCAACGACGACGGACGCAGACTGTCCGTGTTGAAGAATATCGGCATCGAGTCTTTTGAATACCTGCTTGCTGTGACCTCCAGCGACGAGACGAACATGATCATCGCTTCCTTTGCCAAGAAGCTGGGATGCCATCATGTGATCGCCCGCGTCCGCGACCCGGAGCATATGAATCAGTTCGACTTCATCAAGGAGGCGATGGACATCGACCACATCGTCAATCCGGACATGTCCATCACCGTGGAGATCTATAAATATCTGGCGGAAAAGTACACGCTGAGCAACGGAATTTTCAAAAGCGGCGGAATCGCCATGACGGAATTTCCTACCCGGCGTTTTCCGGCTCTGGTGGGTCTGACCATGCCGGATATCCATGAGGTTCTTCCCGACGTTCTGATTGCTGCGCTTTCCCGCAACGGTAAGGTCATCGTCCCTCATGGCGACGATGAGGTTAAGGAAGGAGATTTCATCTACGCCATCGGCGCCAAGGACCGGATTTCCGAGATTCACAAGAAGACTCACGAGCACGGAAAATATACCAACATTCACAAGGTCATGATCATCGGCGGCGGCAAAACAGGATTCTACCTTGCAGATCGTCTGCAGGAATTCGGCGCGTCCGTAAAGCTCGTGGAACGCGACATGGAGCGGTGCCACTACCTCTCCACCAACCTGAAGAACGTGATGGTTCTCCACTCAGACGGTACTGATATCAGCCTTCTGGAGGAGGAAAACCTGGATGATATGGACGCCTTTGTCACGGCCACCGGTTACGATGAGGAAAACCTGCTTCTGGCGCTTACCGCGAAGCAGCACGGCATAGCGGATGTCATCTCCAAGGTGAGTCACGAGAACTACAAAGACTTAATCGAACAGATGGGCGTGGATATGGTTCTGAATCCGCTGGACATCAGCACCAGCAATATCCTTCGTTATATCCAGGGCTCCAAGCGCATTTTGTCCTCCCTGCTGATTCAGGGTCAGGCGGAGATTCTGGAGGTTATCGCAACCTCCCGCATGAGTATGCTGGGGGTTCCCATCCATGAGCTGGAGATTCCGAAGGACGTGCTGATCGCCGCGATTCACAGAGGCGGCAAGGTCATCATCCCCGACGGGAACACCACTATTGAACAAAATGACAGAGTCACCTTCTTCAGTCTGCTCTCCGGCCTCGGCGAGCTGGAAAAACTGATGAAGGCGAAAAAATAATCGGGAGTAATAAGAAGATATGTCTGTTAATATGAAAAATCTAATCAGTATGATGGGCATATTATTATTTGTGATCGGCCTCTGCGCCCTTCCCTCTCTGGTCACCGCGGTGATTTACAGGGAGGTCGCTGCGGCCATCAGTTTTGTTGTACTTATCGCTCTGTGTCTGCTGATCGGACTAGCCATCATGAAGCTTTTCCCGCCGGCCAGAATCCGCGTCAGGGCGAGGGACGGATTCCTGATCGTCGCTCTGTGCTGGCTGATTGCGTCCTTCATCAGCGCTCTGCCGATGGTCATCACCGGCGCCATCCCACGTTTTGTGGATGCTTTCTTCGAAATGTGCTCCGGCTATTCCACTACGGGAGCATCCATTCTCAGCGACATCGAGGCTCTGCCGAAATCCATTCTGTTCTGGCGCTCTTTCAGCCACTGGCTGGGCGGCATGGGGATAATTGTATTCGCAACAGCCATTATTCCGTCCATCGGCGTAGAGGGAATGATGATCGCCAGCCGTGAAACCCCCGGCCCGACACTCGATAAGATGACTCCGCACTTTTCTGACACCTCCCGCAGACTGTACCTGCTATATATAATTTTCACGGTCGTTCTGGCCATACTGCTGATGTTCGGGGGCATGTCGCTCTACGACGCACTGATTCATTCCTTCGGCACCGTCGGAACAGGCGGATTTTCCAATTACAACAACAGCGTCGCCCACTTCGCGAGTCCGTACATATACTGGGTGCTGACTATCTTCATGATTTTATGCGGAACCAACTTCAATCTGTTCTTTGTCATGATACGAAGACCCCGCAGAGCCTTTCAGGATGAGGAATACCGAGCATATATGGGAATCATCATCGCATTCACCGTCATGATCGCAATCGACCTTCTGGCGGCGGGCGGCTATCACGACCCGTTCAGGAGCCTGACGGATTCCGCTTTTCAGGTCGCATCAGTCATTACGACCACAGGCTTTGCGACGACGAATTTCGACGTGTGGCCGACGTTCGCGAAGATGCTGCTCTTTCTGCTGATGATGCTGGGCGCCTCCTCCTCGTCCACCGGCGGCGGTCCGAAAATCGTCCGTATCCTGGTTTCCATCAAGCTGATCCGCAGAGGGATCTCGCTGAAGATCCATCCCCGTCAGGTGACTACGCTGAAGCTGAACCGAGGGCAGATCACTCAGGAAATCGCCACCAATATCGCGAATTTCATGTTCCTCTACTTTGCCACCATCTTCGTCGGCTCGCTTCTGATTGCCGTCAACGGATTTGACCTGGTCACCACGGTCTCGGCTGTCGTGACCTGTGTGGGGAACGTGGGACCGGGCTTCAACCTGGTTGGACCGACCATGAATTTCAGTCAGTTCTCCGATTTTTCCAAAATCGTTCTGTCCTTCCTGATGATTGCAGGAAGGCTGGAGCTGTTCACTGTTTTCATGCTGTTCTCCCCATACTACTGGAACTCTAACAAAGCCTGATCCGGAGCGGCAGGAGGCTGAGGTGTCGCAGACCGGCGAACCGCCCGGCTGCGGCAGGTGCGCAGCGGAAAATAACAGAAGCAGACAGGAGCAATTATGAACTTCAATCACAGACTGATTTTAAGAACTGCATCCATGATTCTTTTGTTCGAGGGTATCGCTATGCTGATCCCCTTCGCTTTCGCATGCTATTTCGCGGAATTCGCTCCCGCGACGGCCTTCTTCTGTATCATCGTCGTATGTGTCAGCTTCGGCATCACCATCAACCGGGTGACGATGCACAGCCGCCCGTATATCCACTCAAGAGAGGGCTTTTACATCGTCATCGTCTGCTGGATGTTCGTCATCCTGCTGGGCTCAATGCCGTATCTGCTTTCCGACATGGGTTACTCCTTCTGGGACTGCTGGTTTGAATCCACCGCCGGCTGGACCACCACCGGAGCCACCGTGCTGGGATACGATAATATGCCCCGCTCTCTGCTGCTCTGGAAGAGTGTCAGCAGCTGGCTGGGCGGAATGGGAATCATCGTTCTGACCACCTCAATCTTTCCGAAACTGGGGATCCGCGGACAAAAAATGGCCGCAGCAGAAATGCCCGGCCCTACTCTGGAGAAGCTGACCGCCCGTTTCGGCGATACAGCCAAGATCTCCTACCAGATTTATACGGCGCTGACGCTGATCGAACTGCTGCTTCTGATTCCCACGAAAATGACATTCTATGATGCGCTGCTGAACACCCTGTCCTCCATCAGTACCGCAGGAATCGTGGATCTGTCCAATGCTCAAGATGCCTTTGTAATCACTCCTTACATCAAGGGTGTTCTGTCCTTCTTCTCCATGGCGTCCTCTGTCAACTTCATCGCCTACTTTATGCTGACCTGCGGCAAATTCCGGGAAGCCATCCGCCACTACGAGGTACGGGTTTATCTTCTAGTGATCGCTTCTGCCGGCCTGCTGATGGGTGTGGATCTCCACCTTCACCACATCGGAGGAAGCCTCGTTTCCAGTATCGGAAACGCGCTGGTACAGGGGATCTCCTTCGCTTCGACTTCGGGATTCATCATTGATGACATCGGATCGTGGCCGACCTTCTCCAAATTTATGCTGCTCACTCTGTCCCTGATCGGCGGGTGCAGTTTCTCCACCAGCGGCGGAATGAAAATCATCCGTTTCTCGGTCTTCCTGAAGCTGATCAGCCGGGGTATATACAAGCGGATCCATCCCCGTGCAATCAAACCGGTCATGATACAGAAAAAGCCGGTCTCCGCTCCGGTCGCATCCTCCATCACCATGTTCATTCTCCTGTATTTCGGACTGTTCATGTTCTCCGCGATTGTCCTGTCTCTGAACAATCTGGATATGGAAACGACTCTGTCTGCGGCTGCCGGTGCGTTCACAAACACCGGAACCAGTTTCGGCAGACTGACCGGCAGTGACTTCAGTATTTTTGCGGCGCCCTTCAAATTCTATCTGAGTCTGCTGATGCTGGCCGGAAGGCTTGAGATGTATGCGGTAATCATCATGTTCTCGCCCTCCTACTGGAATTCTGACCGGGCCCGCGTGTAAGGCTGCCCTGCCGGAATTCTGATCCGGCTCGCCTACAGGCCTCCCCTACCGGGCATCTGAACGGATCTGCGTGCAGGGGCGGTCGACATAGAACACATTCCCCATGACGTCTGCAATTTTCACACAGATTCTCCGGCAGTCCGGCCCCACGATCTGCCTGCAGACATCCTCCAGTCCTTTTTTGTTCCGTACGAATACCGCGGAGGGACGATGCACCCTGCCGTCGTAGTCAAAATCCACGCTCCAGGCCTCAATCAGGTCAAGAGGGCTGTTCCGGACAGCCTTTCGTATCACAGTTCTGGACTTTTCCTCCATGCCCGGAGGAAGACGGTGCTCCCGGACACTTCCGAGACGAATCGTCACGAGACTTTTGTCAGATCCCGGAAACCCCTCCATGCTCATATGCACCTCCGCCTCAAAGCGGGACTTCCTTATGCCTTCGGTGCGATGCTCCGGTTCCTCTGCGTACACACGGAACCCGGCCCCCTGCGCACAGAGACGTCCGATAGTGCTTTCGACCGCAAGCCTTCCCCGGTCGCAGGCGATAAACGACCGTCCCATACGCGCCGCCACCGCCGGTAATGTCCCGCTGCCACAGAAAAAATCAGCACACAGATCTCCCGGTTCCGTGCAGCATTCCACAATGCGCTCCAGCAGCTGCTCCGGCTTCTGCGTCGCGTAACCCGTACGCTCCGCCGAGGTTCGTCCCACCATGTCGATGTGCCAGACGTCCTTCATGTTCACCATAGTGTACCAGCCCAGCTCGTCGCGATACTCCTTTACACCCTTGAACCGGTACGGCTTGAACTGCCGGTTATAGGATTTTTCCTTCAGAACATTAAATGTGTAATGCTTCGTTTTGCTGTACACCAGAATATTATCGTGCTTTCTGGCGAAGCGTCTCCGTCCGCTTCCGCCGGATTTGTAAGTCCAGATGATTTCATTGACAAAATTCTTCTCACCGAAGAGTTCATCCATGATGATTCTGGCATAATGCACCACATGCCAGTCCAGATGCAGCCAGATCAGGCCGTCATCCGCCAGAAGTTCTCTCATCAGAATCAGACGCGCCGTCAGCTGCCTGAGATATCCGTACAAACCCTGCTGCCATTTGTCGTCATATGCGGGGTGCCGGACGTTACTTCCCGACACACGGATTACCGCATCATACCGCGCTTCAGAGAAAAAGGGCGGATCGATGTAAATCAGTTTCAGTTTCCCCCTGTTTTCCTCCCTCTCCGCCAGGGATTTCAGCAGTCTTATATTGTCTCCGTAATACATTTTATTGTCAACACATTCTTCGGCATCTGCTCTGCGAACCGACCGGCTCTTCATCGGATTCACTTCTTCCAGCATTGTAAATTCAACGCTTCCGGTGTTTGCGACCTGCCGCTGTGCCTGTTCGATGACCTTTGTGAGATCCTTTAGTGTTCCCATTTCTTCTTCCCTCTGTGAGCAGCACCGGAATCAGATCCGTCCGCCCCGCCTTTTCCAGCGCCCGCAGCACGGTTCTGCGGTTTTCCGGTCTGTTATAATGAATCAGCGCCCTCTGCATTTTCTTGTCTTCCAGAGATTTCGCCACATAGATATGCTCGCCTGTCCGCGGATCTGTCTCCGTATAGAACATAGCGGTGGCCAGCGTTCCCGGTGTGGGATAAAAGTCCTGAACCTGATCGGGGATGAATCCGTATTCTTTGAGGAACAAAGCCAGATCCACCGCGTCTTCCAGCGTGCAGCCGGGATGCGAACTGATCAGATACGGGATCAGATACTGCTTTTTGTTCAGCCGCCTGTTCGTCTGCCTGTACTGTTTCACAAATTCCGTAAAAACATCTGCGGACGGCTTTCCCATATAATGCAGGGCTCGCTGCGCGATATGCTCCGGAGCCACCTTCAGTGTTCCGCTGACATGGTGAGCGCACAGTTCATCCATAAACTTCTGCCGTTTCGGGTCCGCCATCAGATAATCATAGCGGATCCCTGAGCGGATGAAGACCTTTTTCACTCCGGGCAGCTCACGGATCGCCTTCAGAACCTCCAGATAGTCGCTGTGATCGATCTTCATACTCCGACAGGGTTTCGGATACAGACAGTCCTTTCCCCTGCACACACCGTACTTCAGCTGTTTATCACAGGCCGGGCCGCGGAAATTGGCGGTGGGGCCGCCCACATCATGAATATAACCCCTGAAGTCCGGTTTCCGGATCAGCTTCTCTGCCTCTCGCACAAGGGATTCCCTGCTGCGGCTCCTCACCTGTCTTCCCTGATGATAGGTCAACGCACAGAAGCTGCAGCCTCCGAAGCATCCGCGGCTTGACACCAGACTGAACTTCACTTCCCGGAATGCGGGAATTCCGCCCATATCCCGGTACATCGGATGTTCTTCATTTTCATACGGCAGCTCATAGAGATCGTCCAGTTCCTGACGCGTAAGCGGTTCCTGGGGAAGATTTTGTACCACAAAAGAATGCTCACCGTAAGGCTCCGCCAGACGCCGGCCGCAGATCGGATCATTCTCCCGGTACTGCATCGCGAAGCTCTCAGCATAAGCATCTCTGGACGCTGCGATTTCCTCAAATGCCGGAAGAATCTGACTCTGCTCATCCGGCACAAATTCCCGGGTCCGATAGCATGTTCCCCGAATCCAGGTGATATCTGAAATGTGAATTCCGCTGTCCAGCGCCTCCGCGATTTCCAGGACGGCGCGCTCTCCCATGCCGTAGATCAGCAGATCGGCTCTGGAATCCATCAGAATCGACCTCCGCACCCTATCGTCCCAGTAGTCATAATGACCCAGACGGCGAAGACTGGCTTCGATGCCTCCGATAATCACGGGGACATCACGATAAGCCTCTCTGGCGCGGTTGCTGTATACGATCACCGCCCTATCCGGACGTTTCCCCGGAACGCCTCCGGGAGAATATTCGTCCACACGCCGCCGGTGCCGGAATACCGAATAATGATTGACCATGGAATCCACGACGCCGCTGTTGATCAGGAACCCCAGCCGCGGCCTTCCAAACCGGCGGAAGTCCTCACAGGAGCGGAAGTCCGGCTGCGCAAGAATCGCAACCTTATATCCGAAGCGCTCCAGAAGCCGGCTGATAATCGCCGTGCCAAAGGAATGATGATCCACATAGGCGTCTCCCGTGACCAGCACAAAATCGGGCTGCTCCCAGCCCCGCCCTTCCATTTCCTTCCTATTTATCGGCAGAAACATCGCTCTCTCCTGTATACTTTTCCTCCGTGGTCTCCGGAACCTCCAGCTGAATCTCCAGTTCTCCGATATGATGCTCCCGCAGCAGCTTCACAACGCCTTCACTGATCCGGGCTGTCAGTCCCCAGATTACCCGGCCGTCCACGGTAAGCACCGGCACGATCCACTGCCCTGTCCGCCAGTTATAATCCTCATCGATGCCGACTTCATCATACGGAAAATCGTCTGTAACCTCTGCATAGACCCTTTCCCGGAAATGCTGCGCCCTGCTGAAGTCCAGATGTGAAACCGGCATCAGGAAAATCTCGTCCACCTCTTCCACCTGGATAGTAGCCTTCAGAAAATCCCTGTATTGAATAACGCCGATAAATGTGTAGAGAGAATAGTTCGCGTATCCGTAGAGGACGTCCCCCTGCCCCAGGATTTCAATCCGGTCGGCAGGGATTCCGATTTCCTCCTCCGTCTCTCTGAGCGCCGCCGCAAGCAGATCCTCTCCCGGCTCCACATGACCGCCCGGAAAACAGATTTCTCCCGGGTCGCTTTCCATATCCCGTGCTCTGACCTCGTACAGCAGACAGAGCTCCCCGTCTTTTTCAACAAAGGGAATCAATACGCTGAAAAAACGGTACTTACCAATGGGCGCAGGTTCATGCCGTTCGTAGATCCTGCGAATGCGTTCGATGGTGTCCATGCCGCTCCTTCCTGTATAACCTGTCAAAAAAAAGGGGCTGTTCACGCCCCTCAATCTGTTCCTGTGATCAGTTTAAAATCTCATACTGGGAGAAGTCGACTCCGATCATCTCTTCCTTCTCCGCGGACAGGCTGACAACAAAGTCCATTCCGTAGTTCTTGGAAATATCCGACAGCCGTTCCAGAAATTCCGGGATATCTCCGAGAGAAAAGTCCGCGTGCTTCAGAATGCTGTCAATATAAATCGTCTCAATATCATGGTCGGAACTGATGATTCCATAAAGGAAACCGATATATTCATCCGCATTCGTAATATGTTCAAAGTCCTCCATGCAGACCACCCGGATCCGATATTTCAGATCATAGGTCAGCCTCGCATTCTTATTGATAAAAATGATACTCCCGTCACTATGTTCAACCTGCTCATTGGCAAGAGCGATCATCTGCTTCGTTTTACCGGTACCCTTATGCCCAATCAGTAGTTTAACCATGTCGTTGCCCTCCATTCGTTCTTATGTATTGCATTTATTATACAACAACGGCCCTGTTCATTCAATGTATTTTTGTGAATTTTCCAATCGCAGCTGTCCGCAGGCGCCGTCGATATCCGCTCCCAGCTGCCGGCGCACAGTGGCCGGTATTCCTTTCTGCTCCAGAGTTTTCTGTATTGCCTTCGCCCGTTCTCTTCCCGCTGTGACAAAGCCTGTTTCGCTGACCTCGTTCAGCGGAATCAGGTTCACATGGCAGAGGGTCCCGGACAGCAAACGAATCAGCTGCTCCACATCCCGGTCTCGGTCATTGACGCCCCGGATCAGCGCGTATTCAAAGGTGACCCGCCGGGAGGTTATCGTTTCATACTCCTTTGCCGCTTCCATCAGTTCACGGAGAGGATACCTCCGGTTCACCGGCATGATGCGGCTCCGCTGTTCATCGGTGGGCGCATGAAGCGAAACCGCCAGATTCACCTGCGGAAAATCCCCGGCGAACCGGAGCATCTCCGGAACCAGACCGCAGGTGGAAACAGTAAAATTCCGCAGTCCCATGTTCCGTCCGTTTACATCGTTCATGACGCGGATAAATTTTGTCAGTCCGTCATAATTGTCAAACGGTTCTCCCGTCCCCATGACGACGGTCCGCGACACCTTTTCTCCTGTCATTCTCTCGATATCCAGAATCTGGGAAATCATCTCCCCCGCAGTCAGATTCCGACGCAGTCCGCCGATTCCCGATGCGCAGAAGGCGCATCCCATACGACATCCGGCCTGAGAGGAAACGCACACGGTGTTCCCGTAGCTGTACTTCATGAACACGCTCTCCACCGCGTTTCCGTCCTCCAGCGCGAAGAGAAACTTTCTCGTCCCGTCGCTTCGGGACTGCTGGTCGCGGATCACCCTGAGACTGTCAACTCTGTACTTTTCCGCCAGATTCTGCCTCAAGGTTTTCGGCAGATTTCTCATCTCTCCGAAATCCGTCACGCCCCTGCTTATCCACTGAAACAGTTGCTTCCCCCGGAAGCGCGGTTCACCCTCGGCCCGAACGATATCCTCCGTTTCTGACAGCGTCAGGCCTCTCAGTTCCTTCATCAGATTCTCTCGATCCTGAGGCCGGTTTTATGCCCGTTGATGTCCACCTGCGGGAGCTCCGTAGCCTCTTCCATCGCCTGCGCCAGCGTCTCGTTCTTGATGTACTCCTCATGCTGGCTGACCGCACCCATCACTTCCGCGTCAGCTTCAATGAAGATATTGATGCGATCCATCATCTCATAGTCATTTTGCTTGCGCATCTGCTGAATCTTGGAAACTATCTCTCTCGCGAGACCTTCGCTTGTCAGCTCCGGCGTGATCTGCGTATCCAGAATAGCGAACACGTTGTTTTCCATCGCCACCGCGAATCCTTCCTTTGAGTTGATGCGGACATCGACAAAGTCTTTTTCAATTTCCGTATCTTCTCCGTTCAGATTCATCAGAACGCTGTCCTCCGTCTCCAGTCTGGAGATGAATGCGTTGGCGTCCTCTCTGGCAAGAGCGGCGCCAAAAGCCTTGATGTTCCTGCCCAGCGCCGGTCCCGCGACGGGGAAATTCGGCTTCAGCGAGAAGTTCATGTATTCGTCCAGATCTTCCGCGAACACAACATCTTTCACGTTCAGTTCCTCCCGAATCAGAGGCGAAAGATCCTCGATCAGAGTTTTGTACTTGCCGTCCACCAGAATCTCTGACAGCGGCTGACGCACCTTGATTCCTTCCTTTTCACGGATTCCGCGTCCCAGGTTGCAGAGTGTGCGCACCAGATCCATCCGTTCCTCGACATTCCTGTCGATCTGACTCACATCTGCCTTCGGGAAATACGCCACATGGACGGTTTCCTCTCCGGTCAGTTTCCGGTACATCTCATCTGAGATGAACGGCGCGATCGGCGCGATCAGACGGGCGATTCCCTCCAGCACTTCATAAGTCGTGGCGTAAACGCTCTCCTTGTCTCTAGACATTCCCTCTGTGTAGAAACGACGGCGGGCGCGGCGGATGTACCAGTTGGAAAGGTCCTCATTGACGAACTCGCTTATGGCCCGGACAGTCTTCATATGGTCATAATGATCCATATAATCCGTGACATCTTTTACCAGCCGGTTGTACTTCGACAGAATCCAGCGGTCAAGCTCTGGCTTCTCTGTATAAGGAACCGACATGCTCTTCACATCAATATTATCCATATTCGCATACAGCACAAAGAAGTTGTATACGTTTCTCAGCGTTCCGAAGAACTTGCTGACCACCTCCTGCAGTCCGCCTTCGTCAAACTTGGTGGGCGACCAGGCGGGAGACACGCTGAGCAGATACCAGCGGGTCGCATCAGCCCCGTATTTGTCCAGCATCTCAAAGGGGTCAACCGTGTTGCCCACATGCTTGGACATCTTCTTCCCCTTCTTGTCCAGGATAAGGTCATTGACAAGCACATTTCTGTACGGAGATCGCCCCATAATAAAGGTGGAAATGGCCATCAGGGAATAGAACCACCCTCTGGTCTGGTCTATGCCCTCACAGATGAAATCCGCAGGGAACAGCTTGTCGAAATCCTCCTTATGTTCGAACGGATAGTGCCACTGCGCATAGGGCATGGAGCCGGAATCGAACCAGCAGTCGATTACCTCCGGAATTCTGGTCATCGGTTTTCCGCAGACCGGGCAGGTGATATGGACATCATCCACAAAGGGGCGATGCATATCGATGCTCTCGTCGATATTCTCAATCGCCTTCTCCACCAGCTCGCTGCGGCTTCCGATACATTCCAGATGACCACATTCACAGCGCCAGATGGGAATCGGCATTCCCCAGTATCTCGTCCTGGAGATTGCCCAGTCCTTGACCTCCGCCAGCCAGTTACCGAAGCGTTTTTCACCGACAAAGGGCGGATACCAGTTGACGGTATTGTTATTGGCCACCAGCTGATCCTTCAGTTCGCTCATTTTGATGTACCAGCTGGGCTTGGCGTAATAGACCAGCGGCGTTCCGCATCTCCAGCAGTGCGGATAGTTGTGGGAGATTTTTTCTCTCTTGTAGATTTTGTTGTCCTTCGCCAGGTACTTAATGATCTCCACATCCAGACCCTCTTCCATGACAAAATGTCCCTTCCACGGGGTCTCGGTGAAGCAGCCCTGCTCGTCCACAGGCTGCAGCATCGGAAGATCATATTTACGGCCGCACTGATAGTCATCTTCACCGAAGGCCGGGGCGGTGTGGACGATGCCTGTGCCGTCCTCAATGGAAACGTAGTCCATGCAGGTGACAAAGAAGGCTTTCTTCTTCGGGTCAGCCTTTACAAACGGCATCAGCTGCTCATACTCGATATATTCCAGATCCTTTCCCTTCATTTCTTCCAGGATCTCATATTTTCCTTCTCCCAGAACCTTGTCCGCCAGATGCTTCGCCACATAAAAGACGTTTCCCGCATCTTCTCCTTCCGTCATTCTCGCACGGATGTAATCATAGTCCGGTCCCACCGTAATGACAGTATTGGATGCCAGCGTCCAGGGCGTGGTGGTCCAGGCCAGGAAGTACTCATTCTCACGGTCCTTCCGTTTGAATTTCACGATCAGGGTGTTGACCTTGACGTCCTTGTAGCCCTGCGCCACCTCGTGGGAGGCCAGTCCGGTTCCGCAGCGCGGGCAGTAGGGCAGGATTTTGTGCCCCTCATAGATCATGTCCTTCCCGAAGAACTGCTTCAGGATCCACCATTCTGTCTCGATGTAGTCGTTGTCCAGCGTGATATAGGGATGATCCATATCCGCCATGTACCCCATCCGCTCACTCATATCGCGCCACATTCCGGTATAAGTGAAGACGGACTCTCGGCACTTCTTGTTGAATTCCCGGATTCCGTAGCGCTCGATGTCCTGTTTGCCGTCGAATCCCAGCTGCTTCTCGACTTCAATCTCCACCGGAAGGCCGTGGGTATCCCAGCCCGCCTTTCGGTTGACCTGAAATCCCTGCATCGTCTTGTAGCGGTTGATGGAGTCCTTCAACGTTCTGGCCATCACGTGATGGATGCCCGGTTTGCCGTTGGCAGTCGGCGGCCCCTCATAGAAGACGAACTGCGGCTGCCCCTCCCGGGCCTTTACGCACTTGTCGAGCAGATCCTGCTCGTTCCATTCTTTCACCTGTTCCTTCTGAACCTCTGCGACAGGCTTGTCTGATAGTTTTTTAAACATGCACAAATTCCTTTCTTTGTTTCGTGCCAGCGGAGAATCTTCTGCCTATACAAAGAAGTCCCCAGCCGGCTAAGCCGGTTAGGGACGATCATTCAAACCGCGGTACCACCCTAGTTGCCGCCCTCGTGTTCAAGGGGGCCATCTCAAAAGTGTCGAACTCAGGAGTGATATTCATACTCTGCTTCACCGAAAGGCTCTCACCGCCGCCTCTCTCTCTGTAAGGATCTTACGCAGGACTACTGGTTCCGTCATCGTTCGGGAATATTAAATTCAACTGCTTCATTATAAATGGAAAAATCCGCAGTGTCAAGGGTTTCGGCGTTCTTCGGCGCCTGCTTTCTGCAGCACTCCCCTTCATCTGCTTTCAGCGTTCTTCTTTGTTCTTCTCTGTCAGCTTTCAGCGTTCCTCCCCGTCTGCTTCTTCCTCTTTCGCGGCATCCTCCCCGTCTGCCGTAACATAAGCCTCGGGTTCAGCCTCTCCGTCGTCCGGCCGTACATCCTCTGCGTCCGTCTCGAGCTCCTCTGCAGGGTCCTCGACCTCTGTGAACAATAGCCGGTACACCAGCGCCGCCAACACTCCGCCGATCAGCGTCGCGATGATAAACACCGGAAGCTGTGCCAGCGCATCCCCTCCGACGACGATTGCCGGTCCGAAGCTTCTGGCCGGATTGACAGATGTCCCGTCAAACGGAATTCCGAAGATATGAATCAGCGTCAGCGTCAGTCCGATGACCAGTCCCGCCGCAGAGGTGAACTCCGTCCTGTCGGTAACCGCCAGAACCACCAGCACAAAGACGAAGGTCATAACGATTTCCAGAATCAGAATGCTTCCGGCACCCAGTCCCAGCGTGCTGGCCTCGCCATAGCCGTTCTGTCCGAGCGAATCCCTGGAACCGAAAATCATCCACAGGAACAGCGCTGCGGCCAAAGCGCCGACGCACTGTGCGACCACATACCCCACACAGTCCTTTACGCTCATCCGACCCGCCGCCAGCATACCGACCGAAACCGCCGGATTGATATGACATCCGGAGATATTCCCGATCGAGTAAGCCATCGCCACCACAGACAGCCCGAACGCAAACGCGATCAGCAGTGTGGTAAACGCAACCGGAATCGCCGCGTTCATACTGAGAAATATAGAATTCGCCGCCACCGCGGTTCCGCATCCGAACGCCGTCAGCACAAACGTTCCGATAAGTTCCGCAATATACTTTCTCATCTCATCATCCCCCTTATCATTCTCTGCTTTGTCTGATTTTCCGACTGCACAGGCGCAGCCTTTAATGTTTTCATGATAACAAATGTGAACGGAATGTCAAGTACCTGGCCATCCGCTCAATCAGCATAAAATGACTTTTATTATTCAGAAAATGTGGTAGAATAAAGATAAGAAAAGGAGGTGACATTTATGCAATTAATTCTGATCGGAGTAATCTTTATGGTTGGACTGCTTCTGTACTATATTTTTTCTACGTCCGGCGGTTCTGACGAAGAGCGGCCTGAAAAGAAAAAGCCGGATGATGATCTTCGGCAGGAGGAAAATGTCATCTACCTTTCCGATGACATCGATAAAATCAAACGGAACCATAATATCGGCGGAAAAGAACAATAACTCCGCAGAAATTCCGGCGACTGCCTTCGGGCAGTCTTATTTTTAATCCGTTCACAACAAAGGAAAAGAGACCGTCGCTGCCACATAGGCAATACACGGTCTCCTTCTGTTGGTCGGAGTGGTGAGACTCGAACTCACGGCTTCTGCGTCCCGAACACAGCGCGCTACCAACTGCGCCACACCCCGCCGACTTATCCATTATAACATGCCGAAAAGTTTTTTCAAGCCCTATTTTTCGGAATCTCAAAAAATCCTTTTTCCTTTTCCGAAATTTCTTTTCAGAAGTTCTGTCCGGGACTCAGCCGCGGCGTGTTCGAATTCAATGGCAGTTCATGGCACGGTGCAGGATGACGCACAATGGAATTTGTAAAGAAGTCTCCCTATCTGAAGTTCAGCAGCGCATCCGCATCTTTGCGCGGCGGTGCCTTGGGATCTCCGTCCGGATAGCCCAGCGCGACCAGCGCCGCGACAATTTCCCCGTCGGAAACGCCAACCGTTTCAGCAACCTTATCATCATCGAAAATCCCCATAATCACCGTGCCCAGACCCAGATCGTGCGCCGCAAGGCAGAATGTCTGCGTCGCGATTCCCGAGTCGAACACCTCCCAGCGGTCATCCTTGCCTGTGGTCGGCTCTCCGGACTTTTCATAGCCCGATATTCCGTGCTTATAGGTAATCACCATCAGAACCGGACAGCGCCGGATGATTTTGGCGTTGCTCTCGAACCCGAGAACACAATTATCCGCGATCTCTTCTTTCACCGCCTGGTCTTCCACCGCATAGTAGCGCGTCACCTGCGTGTTCTTCCAGGAAGGCGCATACGCCGCCAGAGACACCATCTGACGAACAGTCTCATGCGGCACCGGCCGGTCTGTAAACCTGCGGACACTTCTCCTCGTTAAAATACAGTCTTTTGTTTCCATAGTCACCTCTCTAAAGCTGCCTCTCTAGCTGCCTCTCTGAAAATTCATCTGTCAACGTGTATTATATGCCGGATCCGGAACCGCGGCAAGCCATTTTATCATGTGCCGAATATTGCGATATTTTCCGTTAATTTCTCAGGTGCTGTCGTTTCATGGAGGCTGCTCTTGCCGATGTCGTCTGCGGGAAGTATAATATTTGTACCGGCTCCCGCATGATATATCGAAACCCCGCGGTATACGGCTGCGTCTGTCCGCACATACCTTTGTACTACCGGCAGACATGCGGCGCGGACGGAACAGACATCCGGAGGATAGAACAGAGGAAATCGAAGAAAGCAGAGGAATGAATGATGAAGGGTCTGACAACATTATGTTATATCGAGAAGGATGGTCAGTATCTGATGCTCCACCGCACAAAGAAAGAGCACGACATCAATAAGGATAAATGGATCGGCATCGGCGGTCATTTCGAGGTCGACGAGAGCCCGGACGAATGTCTACGGCGGGAAGTATTCGAGGAAACGGGATGCACCCTGGGTAGCTGTACGCTCCGGGGAGTCGTCACCTTCGTTTCCGACGGACGTGCGCCGGGCGCAGGCGTAACAGAATACATGTTTCTCTATACCGCAGAGGACCTGCAGGGAGAGCCTGCCGACTGCGACGAGGGCGAGCTTGTATGGGTGAACAAAGAAGAGTGCCCCGACCTGAATGTCTGGGAGGGTGACAAAATCTTCTTCCGCCTGCTGAATACACATCCGGAATTTTTCTCTCTGAAACTGGTCTACGACGGTGGCGACCGGCTGATGTATGCGGCGCTGGACGGACGTCCGCTGGAGCTGTAGACCGTCGGATAACGCACTGCCTCCTGTTTCTGCCAGTCCATTGCTTTTCGCCCGGATTTCCCGTAACAGGCTATGGCTTCTGCTCCGTCTGTCTTCTGGTAAGGTAAAACAAAGCTCTCTGTAGGGGTCTGGCGTCCGATTCTGTCTGCCATTTCCCCTCCTTCAGTTCAATTGTCTGGCCGGTGCTCTTATGTGCTTCATATCGTTTCTCCTGCTGCGTTATCGCAGCCACTCAATAAAAAAGGCGGTCATTTCTGATCGTCTTCGTTATTTTACTTACATCATCATACCGTTGAGGTGAAATTTCTTCAATTTCATAACAAAACCCCGCGTTGCCGCGAGGTATAAAACTCCTGATATGTGTTTTAAATGAATAAGCAACTTAGGCGGGACCGTCTGTTGTCGCCCGCATTTCTCGACCCACCAAGTGGTGGCGCGTTGGAGACGGATACTTTTCAACCTCTAAGCTGCTTTCTCTTGTCTATATATTATCACACATTTATCTTGTTTTCAATGATTTTTCGATTGTGTCAAGTATTTTGTTTAAACTGGGTCAGACTTCCTGATCCGTGTCAATAGGTTATGCGGCTGATTCCTGTGTTAGGTTCTTGTGAGGTTATCTAATTGGTTCGTATGTCTTCTCAAAAATATCCGGCTTGCACGGGTACTGTTCGCCGCTTACTCCGGTGATGATGTATGAAAAAGCGCCAACTGTGGCAGTTGTTTTTCCCCTATATCGGTAATTGCTCTGGCATATACTTTCTTATAGCTTTGAGCGCAAGCTTCGTTTCTGGCTGTAAATATACTTCAATCTCCGAATCTCTGTATTCATCGCAGAGTTCTTCAAGTACAGTAAACTCTACAACTTCTGCGACATCAGAATTACCGGAGCACTCCATTTTCTCTAAGAACGCATACATTCTTTCGGCTAATTCTTTGTTGTTCGTCATCGCCTTTTTTAACAGTGGGACAAAGACAAAACTAAAAACTGTATGCGGCCCCGACTCTAAATCGATATCATCTTTTTCTAATGATATCGTATAGTTTTCACCAAGCTCGGGTATTTCATTTATTGTTTCTTGTACTATTGTATTGTAATTCATCTTACTTCACCTTTTTCAATTTATTTAGTGTCTGCTCATTAAGTCTCCGTCGGACTTAATGGACGCTGACGGCAGTTTGTCAGCAGCGCCGCGGCACACCGACCAATAAAAGGGTGCGCCGAAAGACACTAATTGATGCCTGTGCTCAGGGCTTCGACCGTTTCCGATTATGTATGACAAAAGCCTTGAAATCTCAACCTAATCGGCTGTTTTCAAGGCTTTTCATCATTACCATTGGTGCGGTCTAAGGGATTCGAACCCCCATGAGTCTCCTCACACGGACCTGAACCGTGCGCGTCTGCCAATTCCGCCAAGACCGCTTATTTCCTTTTGTTTCCGCGCTTCATCAGCACGCAAATATTATTATACACGAAAATGAAAGGAATGCAAGCACTAATTTGAATTTTTTTCATATCGTCTGCGGAACCGGGCCGCCGCAACGGGCGGCGGCCGTTGCAGAGGCGATTTCAGATGGTGCGGGCTATCTCCGCTCCGGTCGTACATTTTTCAGAATCTGCCTTATCTCCCTTTGTCTCCGGTTCCCTAATTGCAAAGCAGCATGCGAACAGCAGAACCGCCGTGATGACTGCGACGGTATAGGAGCTGTCGCTTAAGCCCAGGTGCAGAGTCAGCGCCTTTACAGCTGAAATAATAAACGGCGTCACGAACTGCGCGGTGTAGAGAGATACAGAAAGCATGGGCATCACCGTAGTCGCCGCACTTCTCCCCGCCTGCATCGACGCCGCGGTCATAACATACGGAACTCCGACGCCGTTGGCAAATCCCACCATGAAAGAGCCGACCAGCACGCCTGTCCAGCCACCCGCAAACCGCAGGCAGAGATATCCGACAAGGAAGAATACCGGCGCAGAGAATTTCGCGTTCCGCCCCATTCCTTTTCGCAGAGGAGCCGATGCGAGACCTCCGAAGAATCCGAAAACATCCATCGCGGCCATAATCACCGCAATAAAACGCTGCGGAATGATTCCCTGCTTCGCCGTCTCCATCACAAAGTCCGCAGGATAGATAAAGAATGTTACCATCACCAGAAACATGGCTACAACGAAAATCAGATACCGGCGGAACACGCCCTTTTCTTTAACATCTTTTCCGGAATCATAGATTCGTTCGTTCGGCATCCAGAACAAACAGAGCACAACACTGATGAGTCCGAGCAGATAGACCAGGAAACTGAATCTCCAGCTGACCATTGCCAGTCCACCCGCGATCAGCGTAGCGACCACGCCTCCCAGCATATTCATCGCGGAAGCATAGCCCATCAGCTCCGCCTGCTTATCCTTTGTGAAATAAAAGGAAATCAGGCCCGTGGAAAGCGGCATCAGGATGCCAACGCCGATGCCGACAAGTCCGCGGCAGATCAGAATCAGACGGATATCGCTGAACGCGCCTGCCAGACATCCGAACACGACATAGAATCCAAGTCCAATCAGAAGCATGGTACGCGCCCTCAGCCGCTTGCTCAGAGGTTTAAAAAGAAAAAGATTTGTCAGCGCAATGAACACCGCCGGCATGCTGATGATCATCTGCACATAAATCGGATCCGTATCGCGGAAATGCTCCTGAATCAGATTCAGCGCCGGTGCCACCGCCGCGCCCGCCATGACAGTCAGAAGAGACAGGGACAGAATCGACGCCGCCAGTCTCCACCGTCTGTGTTTCGTAATAAGTTTTATCATATAGTTCACTACCTCCTGTTCCTGACGAAAGAAAAGAGCGCAGGCCCGTTTGGACTTACGCTCTTCGCTACTCAACTTTTGCTATTTTATCACATAGAATTTCAAAAAATCAACCCCTGTTCCGGATGTTTTTCTGCAGATTTTGCAGTATTTGCAAGAGAGAAAAGACTTCTTCCTCGTCCATATCGCGGAAGGCAATGGAGCACCAGTCCCGCAGAGAATCTGTGATTTTTCTTCTCTCCTCTCCCCCTTTTTTTGTCAGATGAAAGAGCCATGACCGTCCATCCTGCGGATTCCGGCTGCGGCGGACTCGTCCCTGTTTCTCCAGGATTTGCAGCGTTCTGGTCATTACACTCTTATCATAATATACGGTCTGCAGAAGACTGTCTGCGGTCTGTCCGTCCCTCTCGTACAGAGCAAGAAGCACAAGAGCCGCCGCGACAGTCAGCTCCCGCGGAGCAAGTTCAGCTTTGAGAAACCCTTTAAACTGACGGTCATAATCCATCATAATCCGTCCGATACTCATATAGCAGTCTGACATACATACATCAGTCATTTGAGTTGCTCTCCTCTCTTCTTCTGCGATACATCAGAAGCAGAAGAAGGCCTGCGCCAGATGCGATCGCTGTCATGATGAAGACCTGCCGGAATCCTCTGTTCAGTGCACTCTGATATGTCTGCCGTATTTCCGGTGACCTCCTGTCAAGCTCCTTTATATAATTCTTTTCTGCAGCTGCAAGCGCCCCCGGTACCGCCTTTTTCATGATTTTCAATTTCCTTAGCGTATCTTTCGCTTCTCTTTTTCCTTCCTGAATGCCGGTAATCGCCTTTGCCATCTGCGCTTTCTGATATTTAAGCCTGGCCTGCTTCTGCCGGATTTTTTTCTGTGCGGCGGTCAGCGACGCAATACCCCTATCCATCTTTTTTTCCGCCCGAGCGAGCTCCTTCTGTTTCTTCTGAAGTTTTTCAAGCTGCGGTTTCATTTTCTCTCTCACAAAGGGAACCCGCTGTGCGTCATATGCCTTTTGCATTTCTCTCACACCTTTGCTTACGCCCTGATATCCCTTGTGCACGCTAGCACGGCCTTTTTTCATTTTCTTCAGCGCCTCAGACTGCTTCGCCAGAGCCTGATTCATTCCATCAATTCCTTGCTGCATTCCTGACTCTGCTTCCCGCATCCTCCGGATGCTCTGATCCATCCCCCGGATCCCTGACCGAACACCAGATTCTCCCTTGCTGATTCCGCGATCAATCTTTGTCTGTATCTGAGGACTCATTTTCTCGAACATATAGCGGGCCATATCCTTTGTATTCTCAGTAATAGTCGTCACATCGGAATTCTTCAACTCGTTCAGCAATGCTTCCGGAATTTCCGTGTCACCCCCGGATGCGTTCATGTCAATCTGTATGCGAGTCATAGAATCGAAATCCGGCACATTCTCCACGCCCTGAGATCTCATCACCTTTGTGAGTTCCGCCGCATACGGAAGCCGGGGAACATTCACTTCCTTGGGCATCAGTTTCATAACATCATCGGAAATACCTGTTCCGGCATGCGCAATAAAGCCTACCATGACTGCCGGTGCAATTACTGTCCCCAGAGACCGAACCAGTGACAGCGTCGCCAGTGCGGAATTCGCCTCCCGCTCATCCGTTTCCCACAGCATCATGTAGTTCAGCGGTGCTCCCATAGTAAATCCGATTCCCAGACCGATAAACATCAGAGCGGCGATAACATTCGGCCAGCCCGGATCGACTGTGGTGGAAAAGATGACCGTCAGAGACCCGAGGATTGATGCGATCAGTCCCGCTCCAAGAACTGCCCTTGGTCCGAACCGGTCCGTCAGGCGGCCGGAGAACGGTGCTCCCACCCCCGCAAACACACCGAGTATAATGACAAAATATCCTCCCTTGCCTGAAGGCACTTCCATAGCGTTTTCGCAGAGCTGAGGCACAAAGATCACGCCCATGAGTACGATTCCGGTAATGATGGAAACTCCCAGAGTAATAAGGATTCTGGGATTTGAGAAATAATGCAGATTCATGACCGGATCAGCAGCCCGGCGCTCTATCCAGACAAAAATCGGAAGCAGTACTAAAAAGATCAGAAGATACGGGTAGACATCCGTACTCTGAAGCGTTTCCCGGAAATTGAAAAAATCGATATTTTTCAGGCCATACATTATGCACAGGACCATTATGACAAGAACGCAGATTCCCGTTCCGTCAATTGGATCGCGCGACTTTTCCTTTGTATTCGGAAGACAAAAAAATCCCGCGGCCAGTATGAATACCGCAATCGGCACATTCACGAAGAAAATAAATTCCCAATGACCGGTTCCGAAAAAGTCCATCACGGCACTTCCGACGCTGGCGCCGAAAATATTCGCTACTCCATAGACGCCGCCCACCATTCCCAGCGCCATTCCGCGCTTTTCCTCCGGGAACGTCGTCCCGAATTCCGCTGTCGCCACAGGCATGATCCCTCCGCCGCCGACGGCCTGAACCGCCCGGGCGATCAGCAGCGCAGTGAAGCTGTTCATTCCGTGAGAAAGCCCGCAGAACAGAGAGCCGCCGCCGAACAGGAAAATACTCAGCAGATAGATTGTTCTGCGCCCCATTCGATCGGCGAGTTTCCCCATCACGGGAATACTCGCAGCATAAGCCAGCGTATAAACGGTGATCATCCAGATCCCCGCTTTGTCCCCTACATTCAGCGATTCCTGAATCACCGTGCGTGCAGGCGTTACGATTCCCGTATCCAGTGCGCCCATAAAAATTCCCAGCAGATAAACGGTGAGAATCAGCCCGAAGTTCAATTTTGACTTTTCCTTCATTATCCTGCTCCTATACTGATTTAGTTGCTTTTACAACCAAATCAGTATAGCACATCTTCCCTGCAAACGCAAGAGAGCGTAAATCCCCGGACTTCTGTGTACAGCAATTTGCAGATTGCAGAATTTCCTGTCTCTGCAGATTAATACATGCTCATCCATTAATTACCGTTCCCGGATTCAATATCCCTTTGGGATCGAACACTCTTTTAATTCCACGCATCAGATTCAGCTCTGTTTCATTTTTCTGCAGTTTTAAATCGTCGACTCGTATCTTGCCTATTCTGCAACAAATACTATCTGAATATGCTCACACCTTCAATCCGATCAAAAGCTTCTTTCAGCAGATCTACATCCACCGTACATGCAATTCTGAGATATCCTTCCCCGCACATTTCGAAAGATATTCCCGGAATTGTCAGCACATGCGCCTCTCGAAGGATCACATTGCTTACTTCAACGGAATTCAGTCCTGTTTCTCTGATGTTGATGAACAGATAAAAGGTCCCCTTAGGCGGTGTAATGACATGCATTTTAGGGATCTGATTAATCCGTTCCGCAGCGTAAAATACTCTTTTCTTGTATTCATCAATCATCGGAGGCTGTATAACATCTCTGTTTCTCAGTGCATGAATCGCCGCCCTCTGGGAAACAGACGGAGCCGTGAAAACAACGTTCTCGTTAATGGACTGAATTGTTCTGACGATATAATCCGGTGCGATAATGTTTCCAATCCTCCAGCCGGTCATTGTAAAATCCTTAGAAAAGCTGTTAATAACACAGGTGCGGCTTTTCATATTTCCAATTGATACAAATGGCACAAAAGGATGCTGATAACTGAACGCCGTATAAATATCATCCGAAATAACGATCAGATCGTACCGTTCAGCAATATCTGCAATCTTTTTCATCGTATCAACGGTAAGACAGTTCCCTGTCGGATTGCTTGGGGTATTAATCACGAGAGCCTTTGTCCTCTCATTAATTAACGACTCCAGCCGACCGATATCAATCTGAAAATCTTCCTCCTCATATGTCGGAAGTTCCACCGGAACGCCCCTTGCCAGTTCCACCTGCTGTGGGTATGGCGTAAAATACGGCGCCTGTAAAATAACTTCATCACCATCGTCAAGAATAGCTTCCATAATCAGATACATGGCCAGACAGCCGCTGGCAGTGACAAAAATCTCTTCATCCTTCAAATCCAGATTGAAACTCTCTTTATAGTATTTTCGGATTTCTGTACGGAGCTCCGGATCGCCGCGAAATTCCGTATACTTAGTATGTCCCGCCAGCGCGTCTTTATACGCTCCGTCAATGATAATTTTATTTGTCGTCCAATCAGGATCACCCAGACTTAAATTAATCACGTCATTATAGTTCTTTGCTAACTCATCCACCTTCCCCATTGGTGTGGATATGTCTTTCCAGTACCGTTTTGCAATAAACTTATGTCTCATTTTCTATGCTTCCCTCCTCCTTGACAAAATTCTCTGCTGTTCTATAATTATGACAAATCTTTATTTTTTTGAAACGCTGTTTCTAAAAACGATTGTTATGGTTTTATTTTTGAAACATAGTTTCATTTTTGGTTTTGACTATTATATCCAATAAGGAGAGATTGTCAAGATTTTTTTGAATTTTTATATTTTTATATTTCGATTGGAGGGCTGATTGATGAACGGAAAAAATAATGTGACCGCGGTTGAGCGTACTATACTCCTGATCAGAGCAATATCATTATCTCCGGAGCCGGTCGGCGTCACAGAACTTTCAAAGCAGACCGGTATTCCCAAACCGACGGTTTCCCGTTTTTGTGTAACGCTGACAAATCTCGGCATGCTCGACCGAAACGAACAGGACGAATATTCTCTGGGGTTAATCTTCATCGCGTTGGGCGAACGCGTTAAAGCATCGCGTAACTCTGCGGAAATTGCCCAGCCGTATATAGACAAATTGGCCAAAGATATTGGAGAAAGCATCAATCTCGGTATCTGCAATGAAGATACGGTCTATACAATATATAATGTATCAGGAGAATCTTCTGTACTGGTATCCAAATTAGTGCCGATTTCTCCTTTATATTGCTCTTCTTTAGGAAAAATATTTCTGATGCACCGGAGTAAAGATGAGATAATCTCCTTTTTTGATCAGGAGCTCCCAAAACGAACGATATATACACAAACAACCTATGAGGATTACCTTAACTGGAAGCAGGAATACGATAAAACAGGAGTTACAACAGAGACGGAAGAATATGAATACGGATTATCCTGCATCGCTGCGCCGCTATATGATCATGAAAAAAAATTAATCGCCGCTATAAGCCTCTCTGCCCCCACAAGCCGTCTGGAACTAAAAGGACGCAAGGAACTGGCTCAGAAGCTGAAAGAGACCGCATCTGAAATCTCAGCGATTTACGATAAACTTTATATAAGAAGAAAAGATATATCGGGATGATACTCTCTTTTTTGGAATGACAATTCCCTCACTCCGCCGGCAGTATACGCTCTTCAACTCCTCGTAACAATCTCGTATAGATGCGCACCACATTTCCCACTGTCAGAGCTGCGATGACAGTTCCCTCACGAACACCGGTCAGTGCGTGAAGGCAGAAGATACACATGAGCGCCGCACACGCGACTATAATCGTATCGAAAATGAAGCGGATGAATCCAAAACTTCTGTGGCTGACCCTGGCAATCGTGTTTGCGAATCCGTCTCCCGGAAGCATAACCACATTGCCGACGAACTCAAGATATGCGCCGAAGGACATAATTAAGATACCGATTCCCAGCGCCGCCAGCTTTGTCCCGTAGTTCTGCGGCTCCAGAGGGGTGAGGATCCACATTCCGAAGTCGATACAGTATCCGAAAATCAACGTGACTCCCAGCTGCAGGAGCACCTCGATTTTGCTGACACGACCTTTCAGAATCACGATCTGCGCTGCCACTAGCAAATAGTTGAACAGAATCGTCCACTGCCCCATCGTAAGTGCGGGCCAGATCAGCGACAGGGTATACGGTACAGAGGAAATCGCCGAGGTGCCCAGACCTGCCTTTGTTACAAAGGCTATGCCGAACGCCACAAAAAAAAGACCCGTGAAAAAAATACAGTAGCGACGGAAAATATAGTTTTTTCTCTTCATCAGAAATGCTCCTCCTTCGTCTGTCATACCCGCTCCATCCGCGCGAACATGTCGGGCTATCGTAATCATGCGAGCACGCTGAACTTATCCCATCCGCGCGAACATATCGAGCTGCGGACTCACCCAGGATTGCTGCTGAGCGTCTGAAACGATATCCCCAGGCATGGAATTTCCGATCAGGAAAGGTGATTCCGGATCATGACGTTTCATATTCTGCGCGACCAGTTTCCGGTCATAGTTGGCGTAACAGTATCTGCAGCCGTGGCCGCAGGTATTATAGGCACCGATGTCCGCATTCAGAAGACACTCGCACCCCTTTCTGGCCCGCGGAAGCACAGGCACATCCAGAGTGACACCCAGAGCACGCTCCAGAACGCCTCGTGAAAGGCAGCCTCCTGCGTCAACGCCGGGGCCTTCAAGAGACGGATCCTCGCAGCACAAATACAGTACCATGTCGTTTTCCCCGGCGATTTCCGCCATCTGCGAGACCAGAGTTTTCTGGTCCCCGTAAGACACCGGTCTCACCTCCGGAAAATTTCTGGTCGTCTTTTTATAGAGATCGATAAAACTGACTACACACTGACCGGTACTCCTCTTCAGGCTCTCTGCCATCCTTCGAAAGGCCTTCAGATGATAATCCACGCTGTATTTTTCGCTGATAAACACCGGGTCGTACCGCCAGCCACAACTATGAAATCCCACATGCTCCGAGAGTGCACACAGCGCTTCTACGGCTCGTTCCGCAGGAGGCACATATGGCTCGATTTCCGTTCCGTAGGATGTGACGGTTACAGACCAGAAAGTATTGAATGCATCGAGTTCCGCAATGCGGGGCAGCATCGGCTCCGGATTCTTGGTGCAGAAGACGATGGCGTCAACGACGGCGGGATCCAGCCTGTAGCGAATCACCCTCCGCGGATCAAAGGGATTTCTTACCATCACAAAACCATCCCGGATCCGGTTATAGAACCAGGGACTGAAAAATGCCGGTATATCTGTTCTGCTTCCGGTATTTATGATCATATTCCGACCTTCACCATAGAAAACAACGTTCCTCCGCGGCACTTCGCTCTTCCTGAAAACGAGGCCGCTGGGACCTCAGCGACCTCGTTGAACTGTGCTTACTTTTCTTCCTCAAACATGGTTTTCGGTACTTTGCAGACCGGGCAGCGGAAGTCTTCAGGAACATTCTCCCAGAGCGTTCCCGGTTTGATTCCATGCTCCGGAGCGCCTTCTGCCTCGCTATATGTCCATCCGCAGACGGAGCACTTGTACACGCGGCTTCCCGGAGCATTTCCGGTTGTCTCCGCAACGTCCTCTTCAGCAGCCGGTGCTCCGGTGCCTCCCTTCTCCTGGAATTTTGATTTCGGCACCTTGCAGATCGGGCAGCGGAAGTCTTCCGGGAGATCCTCCCATTTAGTGCCCGCAGGGATTCCTTTGTCCGGTGCGCCCTCCGCCTCGTTATATGTCCATCCGCAGACGGAGCACTGGAAGATTCTGCCCTCCGCTGCCGGTTCGCCGGCAGGCTCCGAAGCAGGAGCTTCCTTCGACAGCAGCGCCTCTACCAGCGCCGGGATCTTAGCGAGGTCATCTTCATCCGGATTCCACAGAGATTTAACCTGCTCGTTGACGACCAGGAAGCCGGATTTCTGCAGCTCATCACGGATAATGTCCACGGACTCGCCGCTCCATCCGTAGCAGCCGAAGGCCGCCGCCTTCTTTCCTTTAAACCGCAATGTGCGCAGGAAGGCCAGCCATCCCGCAACAGAAGTCAGAACATCGTTGACGCAGGTCGGAGAACCGACAGCAATCGCTTTCGATTTGAAGACCTCCGTCATGATTTCATTTTTATCCACCTTGGAGATATTCAGCACCTTGACCGTTGTCTCCGGACTCTGACGTTGTATCTCATCCGCAATTTCATGAGCGATTTTCTTTGTTCCATCCCACATGGTATCATAGGCGATCGTTACCTGATCCTCCTGGTAAGCGTCCGCCCATTCTCTGTATTTCTCAACGATCTGCATCGGATTATCTCTCCAGATCGCTCCGTGAGAAGGGCAGATCATGTCAATCGGCAGATTCAGCGCCGCAATCTCATCCAGTTTGGGGGTCACGAAATTCGCAAACGGGTTGATAATGTTGGTGAAGTATTTGAGGGCCTCTTTATACAGCAGCCCCTGGTCCGCCAGGTCGTTGAACAGTTCGCCCACTGCGAAATGCTGTCCGAACGCATCCATGGAGAACAGAATATTGTCTCCGGTCATGTATGTGGCCATAGAATCCGGCCAATGAAGCATCTTCATTTCGACAAAGATCAACTTCTTGCCGTTTCCGATATCCAGACTGTCACCTGTCTTTACCACATGGAAGTCCCATCCGTGCTTTCCGTACTGACCCTCCAGGCTCTTGACCGCCTCTTCGGTACAGTAGATCGGCGTATTGGGGATTTCCTCCATCAGCGCGCTCAGAGAACCGGAGTGATCCTGCTCGCCGTGCTGCATTACGATATAATCAATTTTATTAAGATCGATTTCTGATTTCAGGTTCTCCATAAACCATTCCTTATGCGGCAGCCATACGGTATCCATCAGCACGGTCTTTTCCTCTTCGATCAGATAGGCGTTCTGACTAGAACCGTTCAGAATGGAATATTCATCTCCGTGAAAGGTTTCCAGTTCCCAGTCGATGTAACCGACCCAGCTGACATTGTTCTTAACTAATTTCCTCATTTTGATTTCCTCTTTCTAATTTCTAAAGGCCTTCCGGCCGCTGTTACACAGAAACAGTTATCCTTTGAATTTACTACCCTTTTCCCCTCTGTATGAAACCCCGAATTGCGAAAAAACACAGGTTTTCCCGGTCTCTCCGTCCGCCGTGCTCAGAGACTCCGAATTCGTTCGCGTCCGCGGTCGTTTAACTTACAGATGAGTCTCCAGGTATTCCTCCCATATTTCCTCCGGAACCAGGCGTCCGCCTGTCGCCCAGCAGATCTGAACAGCATTTTCCAGTCTCTCTCGAGTCAGACCGTGCTTCCTGCAGTATTCCCCGGCTGCCGGATAGCGGGAAAGGCCTACCGGGCCGATAAACGCGGCGCAGCTGGACGGCTCGATCCGCACGTTCTCTGTCTCCATCAGCATACGCATGTAATCGTACAGCTTGTCATCGTTCAGCGTAAGGTCCCCGGACACAAGGTTGTTGTCGATACGGGTAACAAAGCCTGACGGGCTGGCACAGGCAAGGCCGTCCGCGTGAGTCAGCCCGCTGAGGCCGAAGTCGTGAACATTCGCCCTCTCATATCGCTGAGACGCGAAGCCGGCAAGCAGAGACGGACACATCACAGGTTCTGTAAAGAACACATGAACATTTTCTTTGTACAGGCGCTTCAGGCCGTAGCAGACGCCTCCGGGCGCACCGCCGACCCCGGCGGGAACGTAAACAATCAGGGGATGCTCCTTGTCGATCGTGATATGCATCTGCTCCATCTGCTCCTGAAGCCGGTGCGCTGCCACCGCATAACCCAGGAACAGATCCACGGAATACTCGTCGTCAACAAAGTAACTCATGGGATCACGGTCGCTGTCCCTGCGTCCTTCCTCTACTGCTCTGGAATAATCGTCTTCATATTCAATAACCTCCACGCCCTTGCTGCGGAGCATATCCTTTTTCCACTGCTTCGCATCAGAGGACATATGAACCTTGACACGGAATCCCAGGAAGGCACTCATGATACCGATGGAAAGTCCCAGATTTCCGGTGGATCCCACCTGCACAGTATACTGTCCGAAGAATTTCTTCATCTCGTCATCCGCCAGCCTGGCGTAGTCATCCTCCCGGGTCAGAAGCCCTGCCTCCATCGCCAGTGTTTCCGCATGCTTCAGCACCTCATAGATACCGCCCCTCGCCTTGACCGATCCGGCGATGGCCAGATGACTGTCCATTTTCAGCATCAGCATGCCCGGAATATTGACATTCTCCCTGTCTGCCAGCTTCTTCTGCATATCCGGAATACATTTCAGCGGAGATTCAATCAGGCCTCCGGTTTCCTCCGTCTCCGGAAAGCATTTCCGGATATAGGGGGCAAACCGATCCAGACGGGCTTCGGCATCCGCAATATCCTCATCTGATACAACCAACTGACACAGACCGTCAATGAGGTCAACCGGCAGTAGCCTGTCGTTGATCCATATCGTTTCCTTCCGGTCTATCACATCCTGCACCGCGGGATTTTCAGCTGCCAGCCTCTTTGCATATTCTTTTACTTCCATAGGATCCTCCCTGGCGTATAAAATAAGCCGTTTTTATAAGCCGTTACTTCCGGGCGCGCAGCACGCATGGAATCTTCATCGGAGCCGTCTCCCCAATCCATCTTCCTCCGTGCGATATGCAGCATACGCCACAGGCATCCGGAAAACTCTTACTTCACTATACCACAAAACCCCGTCTCTGGAAAGAACATCATCTTCAAGTGCTCAACACATTCCTGTGATATCCTGTTACAAATCAAAAGGAGAAAAAGCACTGCGTATAGAAGGAGGAGATTACGTCATGAAACACGGAGTCAGAAAAAAACATCGTCTGCGCACCGCCCTGATCATTATCCTGATCCTTGTGATCTGCGGATTCGCAGTCAAATATTTGATATATGACCCGGCGATGGAGAAGGCCGCAGAAACGACCTACGAAAAGGTCATTGAAAGCGCCACCTCGGACAACAGCGCCGAAAGCCAGAAGATCAAAGAAGTTGCCGACAGTCTTTCCGATTCGGACAAAGCCGCCGTCAGCAAAATCATAGAAAAACACATCACCGCTTCCACTGCGGCAAAACTGCTGAAATATTACAAGGACGGTGATTATGACAAGCTGAAGGAATTCGCTCAGGAAAACCTGTCCGATGAAGAGATGGCTCAGCTTTACGAGATTTATCAGAAAAACAGCAGTAACTGACGACCCGACGGAGTGGCGGGCCGGGCTCAGCAGACACACATCCCGTCGAAGCTGCCGTGTGGGCTCAGCGGACACATGACCCGGCAGGGCTAACGACTGCTGCCGCCTCTTCCCCGCGGTAGCCGGCACGGCAGCAATACTGGCTAAAAAAAATTGACCAAACGAAAATGACAAAAAGAACAGGAGAGACAATCAGAATTTACATCGCCTTCATCACCATCGCCGTATTCTGGGGGCTCTCTTTTTATGCCACTATTATCGCACTCCGAAAACTAAGCACCTTCCAGGTTCTTCAGATGCGCTGGGGTATCTCTGCCGTGATTTTCCTGATTCTTATCGCGGTAAGGAAGGTCCGTCTTCCCCATCGTCCCGCCGAACTTAAATATGCGGTTCTCGCCGGACTCCTGCAGCCCTGCGTCTATTCCATGTTCGAAACTCCGGGCATCGGACTTACCTCTTCCTCTGAATCCTCTTTATTTATCGCGACGATTCCCTGCATGACTCTGATCTTCGGAATCCTGTTTTTCCATCGGAAAGCGCGTCCGCTGCTCCTGCTGGGAATCACGGCCGCCTTCGGCGGTGTCCTGATTAACACTTTGTTCTCCCCATCCTTCTCAGCCGGAGGAAAACTTACCGGATATTTCCTGCTGACCGGCGCCGTAATCACCGGGGGACTGTTTTCTCATGCGAGCAGCCGGGCGTCTGAAACCTGCTCATCCATGCAGATTACAGCGCTGATGTCCCTGATGGCCGGCGGATTTTTCTCCGCAATAAATGCTCTGAAGGGGGATTTCCTTCAGAGCATCAGACTTACGTTTTCCGACAGTCCCACGCTGGCTGCCGTTCTGTTTCTGGGCGTCGGCTGCAGCTGCCTGTGTTACCTCGGGTTCAATTATGTGATCGGCAGGATGAACCCCGCAGCGGCCAGCAATATATCCGCAAGTCTTACCACCACGGTAGGCGTGGTTTCCGGCATCCTGTTCGCCGGAGATCCCTTCGGATGGTTCACACTGGCGGCACTGGGCCTCACAATCTGCGGCGTACTGCTCAGCTCCCGCGCCTCTACTTCATAAGCAGCCGGATCAGGTTTTCTTTCCGGTCGCTGTACGGACGGTAGCGCACCGGAATATCCAACCGGTTCGACTTCTTCAGCACGCTGCGGTAGTGTGTAAACGTATCAAAACTCGACTTGCCGTGATATCCTCCCATTCCGGAGTCGCCGACACCTCCGAAGGGCATCCGGGAGGTTGCCAGGTGCATAATCGTATCATTGACACACGCGCCGCCGCTGATGCAGCTGCCAAGCACTTTCCGCTCCGCCGCTCTGCTTTTCGTGAACAGATACAGCGCCAGCGGATGCGGCCTGCTGCTGATAAACTCCACGCACTCCTCCAGTCTCCGGAACGTCAGCATCGGCAGAATCGGACCGAATATCTCCTCCTTCATGATGTCCGAATCGGGACTCACCTGATCCAGCAGGGTCGGCTCAATGAATCTGCGAGAAGAGTCGGTACCGCCGCCCACAACCGCCCGGCCGTCCTTCAGAAGACGGCTGACACGGGCGTAATGCTTTTCGCTGATGATCACATTCATATCGGACATATCACCGCCCGGGAAGAATTCCCCAATCGCTTCCCGGTACGCCGTGATAAATTTTTCTTTTACATCCTCGTGAATCAGCAGATAGTCTGGCGCCACACATGTCTGGCCGCCATTGAGAACTTTCCCGAAGGCGATTCGCCGAGCCGCCAGACGAATATCAGCAGTTTCATCCACGATGACCGGACTCTTTCCACCCAGTTCCAGAGTCACCGGGGTAAGATGTTCAGCTGCTGCGGACATAACGACTCTGCCCACCTCCCTGCTTCCGGTAAAGAAAATATAATCGAATTTCTGATCCAGCAGAGTCCGGTTTTCTTCCCTTCCTCCCTGCACCACAGCGATATATTCCGGAGGAAATACATCCTCAATGACTCTCGCGACAGCTTCACTGGTCTTCGGTGCATAAGACGGCAGCTTGATTATCGCCGTGCATCCTGCGGAAATCGCCCCGACGAGGGGCTCCAGCGCCAGCTGAATCGGATAATTCCACGGCGCCATGATAAGTGCCACGCCGCGGGGCTCCGGTCGTACAAAGGATTTCGAAGGAAACTGCGCCATCGGCGTTCGGCGCAGCTTCGGCCGGACCCATCCGTCAATGTGTTTCAGATGAAAACGGATCTCATCCAGCACCATGCCGGTTTCCGTCATATACACCTCCAGGCGGCTTTTGTTCATATCCTCGTACATCGCCTTTGCCAGCATTTTTTCATGGTCAAACAAGGATCGGCGCAGACGCAGCAGCATCTCCCGGCGGAATTTCACCGTACGGGTTTTGCCCGTGCGGAAATATTTTCTCTGTGCTTCAACGAGTTTTTCAATTTCCATCTCTGTCTCCTCCTTACAGAACTCCACGAACAAAGATTTCCAGACCGATAGCGATGAGAATCACGCCGCCCAGGATCTGTGCCTTGTCTGAAAGCCTCGTTCCGAAGCGTTTTCCGATCATCAGACCTCCGATACAGATTCCGAACGTCACAATTCCGATGATCAGAGCCTCCATCAGCGCCATGCTCCACGGATAATCCGCAATTGCGAATCCCACCGACAGCGCATCGATGGATGTGGCGATTCCCTGCACCATCAGGCTCAGAAATCCAACCGCCGGTACTTCTCCCTCTCCGGTTCTTTTTTTTATACCCTCATACAGCATTTTCCCGCCGATAAAAGCTAACAGCAGCAGTGCGATCCAGGGAATAAACCGCTGGAAGGCCTTGAACTGAACAGAGATCGTATGAACGCAGAGCCAGCCGAGGATCGGCATAGCGATCTGAAAGCCCCCAAAGGTTCCCGCAATGGCGCTCATGCGTCCCGTCTTCATATGCGGTTCATTCAGGCCGTTGGCCATGGATACGGAAAAGGCGTCCATAGCCAGCCCGACTCCAAAAACGATACTGTTCAGAAAAAATAAAGCACTCCATTCCATCATCTGTCCCCCGCAGCATAAAGCATAAAATACAATAATCGTGCTCAGCCATCGCATATGCCTGAAACATCAGTAACACAGCAGGCATATTCGGCGGCCTGCCGGCACACACAGTCACCGGACTGTGGTACGCCTCGGCGCTGCTGACAAGCTGTGCCAGTACCCATTAAGTCCGGCGGGGACGTAATGAGCAGACACTATTATAGCACAGAAGAAGAATTAGACAACCTTATTTTATCGCACGTATCACGCGTATCGTGCGGCAGTCGGTATATTTCCCCAACGGTCGACCCTTAATTCTTTTCATTGCGGCTTCCGGTAAATTCTTCTGCGGCGGCTGTCAGTTCTTTCCGGATCTCAATCTGCTGCGGACAGATTTCCTCGCAGGCGCCGCAGTGAATGCAGTCCCCGGCGCTTGAACCGCCCTTTGTCGCCGCCTCATACTGTGTCTGCGCCTCCGCTGCCTGTCCCGCCCCCAGCCAGCTGTTCATCGCTGTGAAGATATCCGGAATCGGGATTTCCTTCGGACATTGCTCCAGACAGTATCCACACGCCGTGCACGGGATTTCCTTCGATGCTCCCATGATTGCGCGGACGCGTCGGATTATTCTTTGTTCTTCCCGGTTCAGCGGCTCAGGCTCCGCCAGCAGACGGATATTCTCCATTACCTGCTCCTCTGTGGACATCCCGGAAAGAACGGTCAGAACGCCCTCCAGCGACGCGGCGAAACGCAGCGCCCATGAAGCGCAGGATGCTCCGGGAGCATATTCTAGAAGCAGCTGCTTCACCTCCTTTGGCGGATCGGCCAGGCGTCCGCCCTTCACAGGCTCCATGATGACGACAGGCTTTCCGTGGCGACGGGCGGTTTCGTAGTTGGCCCGTGCCGAAACTCTGGGATCGTCCCAGTCCGCGTAATTGATCTGAAGCTGTACAAAATCTGTCTCGGGATGCTTCGTCAGGATCTCGTCCAGAAGTTCCGGGCCGTCATGAAAGGAAAAACCGATGTTTCTGATCAGTCCCTTTTCCTTTTGTTCACCGACGAAATCCCAGAGGCCGAATTTCTCATATTTTTTCACATTACTGCCGCGCAGGGAATGAAGCAGATAGTAATCGAAAAATCCCGCGCCGGTTTTTCTCAGGCTGGAAGCGAACTCTCTTTTCGCCGCTCCCGCTGTCGGCATCACGCCGGCGTAAAGCTTGGTTGCCAGCTGATAGCTCTCCCTCGGGTAGCGCTCCACCAGCGCACGCCTGACCGCATTCTCTGAACCCGGATAGATAAAAGCCGTATCGAAATAGGTGAAGCCCGCCTCCATGAAGAGATCCACCATTCTCCCGGTTCTCTCCAGGTCAATGTTCACGCCCCTGCGCGGAAGCCGCATCATGCCGAAGCCCAGCTTCCGGAGTTCTCCGCTTTCAGTTGTTTTCTGATTTTCATTCCCGAGGTTTTTATTCATAATCCTCACTTCCCCTTCCATGCATGATTCAGTCCACAGAGAAATATGTTAAGACCATGCAGAAATATGTTTTTCTTGAATCGCGCTCTGAACCGTGATATAATAATCCAGTCAGTGAGTCCTTCAGAAGCGCGCCGCAAATATGCGGCCGGTTTCTGCGCAGAGCGGATGCACCGGCGGTAATATATCCAAATATATCCGGAGAGTTGTCAGAGTGGTCGATCGTGCAGCACTCGAAATGCTGTGTCCTTAACCGGACCCAGGGTTCGAATCCCTGACTCTCCGCCAGTAAAAGAAAACCCTGCGTCTGACGCGGGGTTTTCTGATCGGTTTATTGTTATGAGATTAATAGTTTTCCGCGTGAATCTCGAAGTAGCTCTGCGGATGATTGCATGTCGGGCATACCTCAGGCGCTTTCTCGCCGATAACGATATGACCGCAGTTTCTGCACTCCCATACCTTGACTTCGCTCTTCTCAAACACTGCCTTTGTCTCTACGTTTTTCAGCAGAGCACGATACCGTTCCTCATGACGCTTCTCAATCTGCGCGACAAGACGGAATTTCGCCGCCAGTTCAGGGAATCCTTCCTCATCCGCGGTCTTCGCAAATCCATCATACATATCGGTCCACTCATAGTTCTCTCCAGCCGCTGCAGCCGCCAGATTCGCCGCGGTATCTCCAATGCCTTCCAATTCCTTGAACCAGAGTTTGGCATGTTCTCTTTCATTGTTCGCGGTCTTCAGGAAAAGATCGGCAATCTGCTCGAACCCTTCCTTCTTCGCCTTGGAAGCAAAGTATGTGTACTTGTTTGTCGCCTGGGATTCACCGGCGAAAGCCGCTTCCAGATTCTTCTCGGTCTGTGTTCCTGCGTATTTACTCATCGAATTACCTCCTTATATCAGATATTCATTAAAAAATAATAGACTTGAGTTAACTGTTGCTTTGGTTTTTTTTCATCGCACGCCTGCACTCGGGGCAGGTATAGCTGATTTTAAGATCGTAGGACTCAATGCTTCCACCGAGCTGTTCCTCAATCTCTCCGGTCAGATCCCGAAACTTGAAATCCGACAACCTGCCGCAGACATTGCACACCACATGGTCATGACGCAACGTCTTGTCAAAGCGATCCGGAGAGCCTTCGAGCAGAAGTCTGCGAACCCGTCCTGTATCACAAAGCATATTCAGATTGTTATATACAGACGCCAGGACAATCCCGGGATATTCCTCCTTCATTCGGAGAAATATCTGTTCCGCAGTCAGATGCTCGCTGGAGCCGTCCACGATCTGTGCGATCTTCCTTGCGTATTTTGTCAATCTCATCACTTCCTCTTAGAATTGTTCTAATTATATATCCGATATTTTCATTTGTCAACACCTTTTGGGAAATATGGACATTTTATTTTTTTATGCTATACTGAAAAAGTGGATTTTATTTTGTTGCCGACACATGCCTGACATCGGAATATAACTGAAATTCCAATGTTCAGACTGCATTTCTGTAACAAAGCCCACCGAAAAAATATGCTGTAAGGAACGTGATGAACATGAAAGATTCTTTGAAGAAACTATTTGACGAAAAGCTCGTCACCCCGGACGAAGCTGTTCAATGCATCCGGAGCGGGCAGACTGTCTATATCGGCACCTGCACCAGCACCTGCTACGAGCTGGCGCGCGCCCTGGGACGCAGATCGGATGAGCTGGAAAATGTTACAGTCGGATGCTCCAATCTGTTTAAGCCGCTGGACATCATGACTGACCCGGATAGATTCCGCATCATTTCATATTTTATGGGGCCGACGGAGCGCCAGGCACAAAAGGCAGGTTCTCTGGATTACACCAGCATTCACCTGAGTCTTGTCGACATCTTCTGCCGCGAGACCTGTCCCCCGGATGTCGCCTTCCTGGAGGTTTCCCTTCCTGACGAGGACGGAAACATGAGTTTCGGCGCGACCGGAGTCGCTCTGAACAAATTCATTCAGGAGCAGGCGAAAACTGTTATTCTGCAGATTAACAAATATGCCCCCTATGTTTACGGAGAGGACAACCTCATCAATATCCGGGACTGCGACATGGCGGTTCGTTTCGACGAGGAGATCGCCGAAGTTCCCAATATGGAACCCACCCCTGAGGTCAAAGCCATCTCTGAATATGTCATCGATCAGATTCCGGACGGCGCATGCGTTCAACTGGGAATCGGCGGAATCGGAAACGCAGTGGGCTTCGGTCTTCGGAACCGGAACGATCTGGGAATCCATACGGAACTGATGACCGACTCTCTGGCTTTCCTGATGAAGAACGGAAACGTCACTAACAAAGGTAAGCGGGTGCTGCCGGGAAAATCTGTGGCAGCCTTTACTCTTGGTGAAAAAGCGCTGTATGAATTTGTCGATCACAACAAAGACATGTATTACATGCCATTCACCATTGCCAACGACCCCAGAATCATTGCAAGAAACGACAGGGCAGTCTCCGTCAACAGCGCCATCTGTATTGATCTGATGGGGCAGGTCGCAGCAGACAACATCGCCGGAAGACAGTTCAGCGGAACCGGAGGTCAGCTGGATTTTGTACGGGGTGCCCAGATGTCCAGAGGCGGCAAGTCGTTTATCGCCGCAACCTCAGAAAACATCAGCAAACACACAGGAAAGGTCAGCAGCCGCATCGTTGCTTCACTTCCGACCGGTGCAGCGGTCACCACGCCTCGCTCTGATGTGCAGTACGTCGTCACGGAATACGGCTGCGTGAATCTGAAGCCGCTGACCATAAAAGAACGTGCTCATGCGCTGATTTCCATCGCTCATCCTGATTTCCGCGATGAACTGACAGAAGCGGCCAGAGCAGCCGGGTTATATTAACTGATTTTAGACAAAGGAGGACAGAATGGATCCGAGAGACAAAAAACTGGCAGACCTGCTGGTGAATTATTCCTGTAAAGTACAGAAGGATGAAAAGGTTTTAATCGAATATGAAGGAACCGAATGCGTTCCTCTGATTCAGCAGATTGTAAGAGACGTTTACCGGGCAGGCGGAAAGCCCTTTGTAAACTGCAGCGACAGCCTCATCACCCGTGAGCTCCTCCTGGGGGCTGATGAAGAACAGCTGAGTTATATGAACGATTACAAACTGTATCAGTTGAGGGATGTTGCCGCATATATCGCAGTGCGTGCCGGCGCCAATACTGCGGAACTGGCTGACGTTCCGGCCGAAAAACTGAATCTGTACAGCAAGAAGCTTACTCCTGCGACAGACTACCGTGTGGACAGAACCAAATGGGTCGTTCTCCGATATCCCAACGCTTCCATGGCACAGCTGGCCAATACCAGCCAAGAGTCCTTCGCGAATTTCTTCTATGATGTATGCACGCTGGATTACGCAAAGATGAGCCGGGCCATGGATCCTCTGAAGGCTCTGATGGAACGCACGGACAAGGTACGCATTCAGGGTCCCGGAACTGACCTGACATTCTCCATCCGGGGAATCCCGGCTGTAAAATGTGCCGGAGAATGCAATATCCCCGACGGAGAACTTTACACTGCACCGGTCCGTGAATCGATGAACGGCGTCATCAGCTACAACACGGCTTCCCAGGAGCAGGGGTTCACCTTCGAAAACATCCGGTTTGAAATCGAAAACGGGAAAATCATCAAAGCCGCAGCCAACGATACAGAGCGGATCAACCAGCTGCTGGATACGGATGAAGGTGCAAGATATTTCGGCGAGTTCTCCTTCGGTTTCAATCCGTACATCCTGGAGCCCATGAAAGACACTCTGTTCGATGAGAAGATCTCCGGAAGTTTTCATCTGACCCCCGGCATGTGCTATGAGGATGCTCCCAACGGAAACAAATCCGCAGTTCACTGGGATCTGGTCATGATCCAGAGGCCGGAATATGGCGGCGGCAAAGTCTGGTTCGACGACGTTCTGATCCGGGAAGACGGCCGGTTCGTTCTTCCGGAACTAGAGAGTCTGAACCCCGAGAACCTGAAATAACGGACGTCTGCGTGGCGGGAACCGAACGAACGCACTGCTTCCGCTGCCTGTTCACATCCTTTGTACTCATCTTCAGTTCGCTATCAAAACAGAGCTGTCACACTGATTCCTGATTCAGTGCGGCAGCTCTGTTTATTTTCTCATGCTTGTTAAATTGCTTCGCCGATACGTCTCATACCGTCGACAGCCGGAGTTCTGAGCACATCTCCGGGTTCACCGACTCCCGGAACGACAATGTGTCCGCGGTCTTCCCATTTCATGATATCCGCGATTTTCCGATATGTCGTCACCGCTCCGTCACAAGCCGACGGATCAGGCAGTTCGCAGCAGATAACCATGAAACTCTCCTTCACCGGAAGTTCGGTTCCGGAGCAGAAGAAAGAATACATCTTGTCGATAGCGGCCTTCACCTGCGCCGGAAAAGAAAACCAGTACAGAGGAGTGAAAATCGCCAATGTATCCGCCTGTTGGAGACAGGATGCGAATTCTTCAAAATCGTCCTGCCAGGAACATGGATGTCCGGTGCTGAAGCATGTCTTGCATGCGACACAGCCGGTCACATTTTTTCTTCCCGCATCGAAACGCAGGATCCGGTGTCCACGGCTCTGTGCGCCCTGAATAAATGCCTCCGCCATGATGTCGGAATTTCCTCCCTGACGCGGACTTCCTGTAAGGACTAAAATCGTTTTACTCATTTTTTTGCCCGCCTTATTCGTTTGAAACAAGTGTCCGTTCACGGAATCGCATCAGATTCCGCAGACGTTGACACAAAACATCTAAAACGACGTGCAGCAGGGAAAATCCTTCCGCACCGCACGTCATATTTTCAGAATGGCTCGATTGAATTGTTAAGCGATCTTACGTCTGTTTCTTCCGTAAATCCCCGACAGCTTATTTTCCTTCAATCGACGGCAGGATTCCCTCAACCTCAACGTGCGGACGAGGAATCACGTGTACGGACAGCAGTTCGCCGACACGCTGCGCGGCAGCGGCACCAGCGTCTGTAGCAGCCTTGACCGCACCGACATCGCCTCTGACCATGACGGTTACCAGTCCTCCGCCTACGAACTCTCTGCCGATCAGATATACATTCGCCGCTTTTACCATAGCATCTGCAGCCTCGATGGATCCAACCAGTCCCTTAGTTTCGATCATTCCCAATGCATCATACTTAGCCATTTTCTTATCCTCCTAATATTTCTAATTAGATTTTATATTGTTATTTAACATTTTTCAACTATTTTATGATCCTGAAATGCGATTTGGAGCTGACGCCGAAAGCGTTCGCTTCCTCCGTATCTACGTGGCATTCCAGTGCGCTGGTGTCGGTTGCTCTGATAAGCACATTCCTCATAACACCGCCGCGTTCCGTATCAAAATCGATGGAGACCACATCGCCGTCTTTAACACCATATCGCTCCGCCTCCGCAGGAGTCATATGGATGTGACGCTGAGCGACAATCGTTCCCTCTGTCAGCACTACGCTCCCTTTGGGGCCGACCAGCGTGACACCCGGCGTACCGGTCAGATCACCCGACTGGCGAACCGGTGCTTTGACGCCGAGCCTGAAGCCGTCTCCGGCCAGGATTTCAACCTGTGTCCTGCTTCTGACCGGACCGAGAACACGAACCTTTTCAATCGCTCCTTTCGGACCGCAGACGGTCAGCGTCTCCTTACAGGCGAACTGTCCCGGCTGGCCAAGATCCTTGATGGCAGTCAGTTCATATCCTGAGCCGAACAGTACATTCAGATCCTGCTGGGACAAATGCAGATGCCGATTGGATACGCCTACCGGAATATCCGACCCGTCTGCACAGGTTTCTGCCCCGCAGTCGGCTGCAGTTTTTCCTGCGCTGGCCATGGCCGCATCGACAAGCTGTCTGATCAGCTGTTCATAATTCTCCATTTATCATTCTCCTTTCAGAGCCTTCACCATGGAATTGATCATGTCATTCAGCTGGGCAGTGTTGATTCCCTGATCCCCTGCCGCCGGCGCTGCCTGCGGTGCGGGAGCCGCAGACGCCGCTCCGTTCTGGATCTCGGAAGGAGACGGTGCTCCTGTGATATTTACCGGGCTGTACGGAGCACAGGTTCCGCAGGTGGGGCTGTATCCGATATAACTCTGTACAGGTGCTGCGGGAGCCGGTGTGCACTGCGGAGCAGCCTGCGCCGGAGCATATCCGCCGTTCAGCTCAGGATGATTGAACGTCGGATCGTTCGCCGCCAAGTTCGCACAGTCCACGAGGCCGTAAGCAACCCGTTTGACATTGATCAGGTGCAGCGGCGATACATTCTCCGAAACAGAGCTTCCGCCCCAGGTTCCGCATCCCAGTGTGAAGGATGGAGCCAGACCGGTGCTCGCACCGACGCCGCCCATGCTTCCGCCGGTGTTGACCAGGATTCTGGACGCCGGTTTCGCGGAGAATTCCATCACCATATTTCTGTCCTGCGTATGGATGCTCATCGTATGGCCGATTCCGTTCTGCAGGAGTTTTTTGCTGAGTTCACATGCTTCGTGCCAGTCCTTCACTGTGTAGAACGCCAGCACAGCGGTCAGTTTCTCGAAGGACAGCGGATACTCTTTTCCGACGCCGCCCATCGGTCCGATCAGTACCTTTGTGTTGTCAGGGACACTGAATCCCGCCGCGTTCGCGATGACCAGCGGAGATCTTCCGACAAACTTGGCGCTCATGGAAGTCGTTCCCGGCCGGAACAGAATCTTGCAGACCTTCTCAGTTTCCTCGGGGCTCATGAAATATCCGCCCTGCTTCCGGAATTCCTCGATGACCTGATCTTTATTGCATTCCTCTGCGATGACTGACTGCTCAGACGCACAGATTGTGCCGTAGTCAAAGCTCTTGCTCGCAATAATGTTCTTCACAGCCTCTGCAACATTCGCTGTTCTCTCGATGTACGCCGGGGAGTTCCCTGCGCCGACGCCAAGAGCCGGTTTACCGGAGCTGTACGCAGCCTTGACCATTCCCGGACCGCCGGTGGCAATGATCATCTTGACGTCCGGATGATGCATCAGTTCGTTAGTTGCGGGCATGCTGGGCATCGAAACGCATCCGATGGTGTTTGCCGGTGCACCCGCCGCTTCTGCCGCTTCCTTCATTAATGTAGCTGCTCTGAGCGTACATTTCTTTGCAGATGGATGCGGAGCGAAAACAATCGCATTTCTCGCCTTGACCGCGATCATTGCTTTGAAAATCGCGGTCGATGTCGGATTCGTGGAGGGAACAATTCCCAGCAGGAGCCCGACCGGCTCTGCGATCTCGATTGTTTTGTTGACCGGATCCTCCCGGAGAACGCCGGATGTCTTCATTCCCTTAATATAATTGTAGAGAACGGTTGAGGCGAAATGATTCTTGTAGGTCTTGTCCGGAACCTTTCCGAAACCCGTTTCCTCAACAGCCATCTGCGCCAGCTCATATGCGTGCTCTTCCGCTACGCGTACCATGTTCTGCAGGATCTTATCGATTTGCTCATCTGTGTATGTAGCGATCTGCTCTGTCGCGATCTGGCCGGCTCTGGCAAGATCTCTGGCCTCCTGTACGGAGCGCAGATCAAAATCCATATTCTCCATTATGCAGCACCTCCTTTTAAATTGCTAAAACTTGTTATTTCTTGTAGTATTCCTCGAACTGATCAATGAGCGCTGATTTGTTCGAGTGGGTAATTTCTCTGCCTGAGATGCCGAACTGTCCGTTATATTCACGAGCCAGTGTCCTCAGCTCAACTACCTTCTTCCCGGAAAGGATCTCCCGGACTGCGTCGGCGCCTTTGGCCTCAACAATCTCGTCGAGCTCTGCCTTATGGAGATTTTCAGGGATTTCGACCGTTCTGCTCTCCCCGGTCTCTTCGATTCCCGCGGGTTCTTCCGTTGTATTCTCCGCGTGTTCCTCTGCCTCTTCTACCGGCTCCGACGGGGTTCCTCCGCCTTCATTTTCTTTGTTCCGGCTACTTATGTGAGACTCCTCATCGTCAGGATCGGAGATTTCTTCATCATCCCCGGGAATCCTGTTCACGATCAGACCGCTGAGTGTCGAATGCGGTCTCGGAATGACGTGAGTTGAAACAATCTCACCGCCCATTCTCTGAACCGCTGACGCCGCCGCATCGACGGAAGCCTTGCAGGCCGCTACATCGCCGGCAATCACGATCGTCACAAGTCCGCCCTTTACGAATCTTCTTTCGATCAGCGTAACCTCCGCTGCCTTCAGCATCGCATCGGCACTTTCGATTGCGGGAACCAGACCCTTTGTTTCAATCATACCAATTGCTTTCATAGTAATTGCTCCTTTTCAGATTACTCGTCGTTAACTGCTTTCATCTATTAATACGTTGCGTAGAACGTCTTGGCGAATGTGTCGCCGCTGCTGAAGCGGACCTGCTGTCCCTTCTGGATGAAGAACGTATCACCTGGATAAGCCGTATGCTCTTTTCCGTCGATTGTGATCGTCATCTGTCCCTCGACAACATAATGCGTTTCCTGGATTTCCACAGGATAGTCGAATGTGCAGTGATCCACCGTCATGAAGCCGGATGCCACTGAAGCGCCGTCATCCGCCCCGACGATCTCCTGGTACATGACTTTGCCGTAATCAGCAGGCACTCCGGTATCCAGAACCTCCATTTTGATGCCCTGTCCCCGGACCAGTTTCAGACCGTTCTCACATTCCGCGGTGTAGGGAGCATTTCCGGACGCCGCATTCAGGCTGTTGACGAATCCGTCCAGCAGTCCCTGATCCGCCAGTTTCTTCAGCACCTGATAGATCATGTCGCTGCTCAGGCCGTCTCCTTCACACGCGGGCTGTGCAGCGGATGTCGTCTGTGCCGCGGGCGCAGCCGGTGTACAGCAGCCGGCGGCCGGCGCGCAGCCTTCCGTAAGCTCGATTCCGTTCGCGCGTATCATGTCCCGAGCGGCCGGTGTGATCAGAGTGTTATCGTCAATGCAGATGCTCTTCTGTCCCTTCTCGATGAATTCTCTGACACACTTCTCAGTTATCAACGTTTTCATTTAGTTTCACTCCTTTCATTATAGTAGTGATTCTATCAATCGATCGGAAGGTGATGGAATAACTTCCGCGTTGACCAGAAGTCCCTTTTCCTTCGCAATTGCCATACCGGTATCGACACCGGTCTGAACTGCCGCAACCTCTCCGGTAAAGGTGAAGTATGATTTACCGCCCAATCCATTGCCGAGTCTCAGTTCAATGGGCTCCAGCTCCGCTGACTTGAGAATCTCATCTGCCGCGATGATCATCGTCGCCAGTGAGAAGGATTCCATAATTCCGACGGCATCCAGCTTCTCCGGCATCGTTGCGCCGGTAATCGCCGGGAATACGGATTCTGTTACATTCGGCACGACAATCGAATCCACAAAGAATTCTTCGGCCAGCTGTTCTCCTAATGCTACGGAGGACTGAACCGCCGCAACATCGCCGGTCACAATAGTGATGTACTTGCCCGGGCAGGTGCTGACCGACGTGACAATCTCCACCTCTGAGATCTTAACCATCTGGTCCGCTACATATATGCCGCGCGCAATGCTCGTAAATTCGACCATTCCTATCGCTCTCTGCATCCTGCTACCTCCTAATCGCGATGTACTTGTCTGTGACTTCGGTTACTTCTCCACCGATGCTGGCGTGTACAGCCGCGCCTAAAGCATCCTCCGGAATTCTGCCGATCATCTGACCGACGGTTACTCTATCGCCCGCGCGGACAATCGGCTGCGCAGGTGCGCCTACATGCTGAGACAGCATGATATGCACTTCCTGAGGCTCCAACCGGATGTCAGACATCGGCGCGGGAGCGTCAAACCCGGTGAGCCCGATCCTGGCGATCAGGCGATGGCTCGGAACCAGACGCCAGTCTCTGTTCTTGTTCGGCTTGTATTCCCGGTTCTCGTCTCTCTGGAACCGGACGCCCGCCTTCATCGTCTCATCCTTCAGGGCCATGTTGGCCATCTTGGGATGGAGTCCTATCGGACATGCGAAGTATTCACAAAGATTACACTGGCAGCAGAGCTGTCCGATGGTCTTTCCCTGCATGTCGTCTCCGCCGTAGAGCATGAACCGCATCGCTTTATGCGGTGCCGTATCGTGTCCGATCAGCGCTCTGGGGCACATATCCGTGCACATACGACACTGCTCACAGGTGGCGTGATTGATTTTCCGCGCCTGCGGATCGGTGACTTCCTTCTTTCTGATAAGCGGATGATCCTTCCTCAGGATGACATATCCTTTGTTCTTCTTGACGACAAAACCATGGATATCAGCCAGCAGCGGTCCCATCATCGGTCCGCCGTCGATAACTTTGTATTCAGAGAAATCCGTGATTCCCGACAGCTTCAGCACATCCAGCACCGGTGTTCCCACAGGGACCTTCAGTGTCAGCCGGTTGGGAATGTCGCCCGCCACCGTGACGTAGGTCTCCGTGACCGGAAGTCCCTTTGATGCGTTGTAAACGTTCAGCGCCGTCTCAGAATTCATGACGACACAGCCGCACATGATAGGGATCCCCGCCTCCGGAACCACTCTTCCGGTCAGCTGATAGACCAGAACCTGCTCGTCTCCCGCAGGATAGATATCCGGCAGAATCCCTACAGAAACGTAATCAGCGAAACCGATTCTGTCAATCGTGTCTCTGAGAATCTGAATTACGTCGCCATGCTTTCCTTTGATTCCGATGATCGCCTGTTTCGCGCCGACCATCCTTCCGGCCATCTCAAATCCCCTGATGATTTCCTCCGGGTACATGGCCATCAGCTGCTGATCCACGCGGAGCAGCGGCTCGCACTCCGCTCCGTTCATCAGAATGTAATCTGCATTTGATGTCAATTTAGCATGAGTTGGAAATCCGGCTCCGCCGGCTCCGATCACGCCCGCACTTTTGATTTGATCCAGAAGCGCCATACTATACCTCCCAGACTCCTAAAATTCACAGTCTTCATCTATGATACCGACAATCGCGGCATCAACCGGTATGCTGTCATCCTCCACCATTCTTCTGGCGGACGATCCCAGCGTTACCAGTACTCTGTCTCCGATTCCGGAACTAATGGTATCCACCGCCACAAGGCGCTGTCCATCATTCTTCCCTCCGCCTATCACTTCCACAAGCATCAACTTGTATCCGTTCAGAAGCGGCGTCTTTCTGGTCGCCCAGATATTATCAATCAGCTTAGCCGTCAGCACTGTACTTACTCCCCTCTGCATCTTCCTGAATCGCGCGGAGCGCTGATTCCACAGACGCTGTGTCTCCGAATATTGCTAGCATAATCATGTTCTGCGGACAGCTGCCTCTGATATCCTCCACCGTAACGCCTACGGTTTTTTCCGCGATATCGGCGGCAACCACCATTTCAATCAGCCTGCCCTGCACAAGACCTACGGCATCGATGCTTTCCGGCCTCTGAGAGGAGGGAGTCCCCTTCCGTCTCATCAGGATATCGATCGTCCCCTGCGAGGGGGTCTTAATGATTCTGAATTCCATCTCTGCCTCTTCCCGTGTCTACCATTTCCCTTCGTATTCCTCCTGCCTGCAGCTGAGTGCGATTCCCAGCGGCGTGACGAACATCGGATTCCTGGGTTTATGCGTGTAGATTCCTGTTTTCTTCTCGATGGTACCTTCGATCCCGGTCAGACAGCAGGTTCCTCCAACAAGGGAGATCTCCTCAACCTGATGTCCCTCGATATGCTCATTGATGATGGCCGCGACCTTTTCGATCACCGGCTTGAGCACCGGAAAGATTTCTTTGTGGTTGTCCGGATCCCGTTTGAACACCTCTGCCTCCTCGAAGGGCATTTTGTAAGCGCCGGACAAAACCAGTGAAAAGTGTGTTCCCCCTGTAGGTTCGTCGGCGATATAAACAACCTTCCCGTCCTTGAAAATGGAGATTCCGGTCGTTCCGCCGCCGATGTCGACAACCGCGCCGTTCTGGATCTTCAGCACCTCGTTCGCAGCTGTAGGTTCATCCAGCAGGTTGCTCAGAGTGAATCCTGCTCCCCGCACGACGTTCTCCACGGCACCGGAATCGACAGTTTCCGTTCCCGGCGGGATTGCGGCTGCCGCATAAACCAGTTCTGTATCCAGTTTCTCCTCCAACTCCTGCTTCATTTCGCGGACGATCTGAACAGCTCCGATGTAGTCCACGACCATGCCGTCTCTGACGACGTCGGCATATTTGTAACATCCTGCCACCGGCTCGTAGTTCTCATCCAGCACTGCCACAACCACGCAGGCGGTTCCGAGGTCGACGCCGGTATAATACACAGACGATTTGTGAAGTTCCGGCTTTTCGCAGACCTGCTCGAACTTCTCCACCAGTTGATCGCAATACTCAAAGTTTACTCGTTTCTCAGACATTCTCCCCCTCCAAAGGCCTTGCATATCAGCTGCGAAATGCAGTTGATGATCTGATTCAGTCTTTCTGTCACTGCCTTGTTGGTACAACGGACTTCCATAACGGTGACCTGCACCTCATAAAGCTCGCAGCGCAGCCGATGCAGCAGCAGAATCTGCCGCCCCTTCTCTGTCTGCATATGGAATTCTGTGATATCAAAGCAGTCGCCTATGTCACAGCAGAATGTCTCCGCCGTCATTCCTCCGCATGTTCTGAACGGAACCGGCTCGAAGGTCTTCCCCTCCTTCGCCATGTACTTGATTTCCTCGAACTTTCTGCCAAGCTGCAGAACCTCTTGTGCCAGAACCACGTCGAGTTCCATCAGCTCCGATGCAGTCAGAAGAAACAGGGCCTCTGCGGATTTCAGACATGCTCCCAGCCTTCTGTCCTTCAGAAGATCCGGCGTGCCGACACCCGGCTCTCTGCCTGCCACGACTCCATCGCCGACGTGCATCGCTGTTCCGTCTGCGAATACATTGATCTGTCTGTCCTGCAGGAACTGTCTGGCGCCCGGAGTCAGTCTGGCGCCCGGCTGGATTTCATAGCTTGTAAAAGGATCTTTTCTGTAGATGTCTCTCAGATCATCTTCCGTTATGAATTTCATGTTTCTTCGACCTTTCAATGATGTCTTTCAGCACGTATTCCTTCAGTTCCTCTATGCCTTCGCCCGTTTTCACACTGACCCGGAAATAAGGTTCCTCAACGCCGATGTATTTCAGCTGTTTCCGGCATGTCTCCTCATTCTCCGGGTGAAGATCACACTTGGTGATCACTCCCGTAACCGGGTAGCGGAAAACCTTCGCGAATCCATGAGAATATTTGTCGACGGGATTGCTCTGATCCACAAGAATCAGAATATGTCCCGCATTGTTCTGTGCCGCGGATATGAGATGCTTGTACATCCACGGATTTTCCAGGTATGCACCCGGAACGTCTATGGTGTATTTCCCGAATATCATATCCTGCGTTTTTTTCGGCGGTCGTTTTTCTCCGTTGATAGCATTCACCAATGCCGTCTTTCCGGACTTTCCGGTACCGATCACCATTATTCTGCGCATCAGGTCTTTGTAACCTCCACTGTACTGAATCCCAGCAGATTGCACAAGGTATCCGTTACCGCCTGCAGCGCCGTTTCCACGCTCTGCACGTCTCCGGAAATGACGACAGAGCCTGTAAATCTGTCGAGGAAGCCGATCTGAACGTCCGCAGCTTTCGTTGCGATATCGGCTGCGATGATCGCCGTCTCATAGGGAGACAAAGTCAGGATACCGATGGCTCCCGCCTCGTCAATCCCAAGACGTTCGTAGATGTCCGTCATGGGCGCGGCGATGACATGAGCGATGGTCACCTGTTTGCCGGGAACCGATTCCTCTATGACACGCTGCAGTTCATCATTTGTTTCCTTGATTACACCCATAGCTACCTCAGAAAAATAACTGTCTAGTGCCGGATCACTGAAACCGGCAGATCGAACGGTTTGATATAACCTTCAATGCGATCCAAATCCTCCTGTGAAAGACTCGGATCCTCCTTGATCTGGTATTCCATATCAAGCTGTCCGTACTTGTTTACTCCCATCTTGTGATACGGCAACAGATCGATTCCCTTGAAATTCTTCATATCCTTGAAAGGAAGCAGGAATTTCATTGTATTCTCGATCTCTTCACGACTGTCGTTCACACCCTTCAGCATCGGCATCCTGATCTTTACATTATGCTTTGTATTCAGAAGCTCCGTAAGATTTTTCAGGATGATTTCGTTTCTGACGCCTGTCAGTTCACTGTGCCTGTCCGAATTGAAATGCTTGATGTCAAACAGGAACAGATCCACATATTCCGCGATTTTCATCAGTTTGTCGTGGGGCGTATAGCCGCAGGTCTCGATCGCAGTATTAACGCCGTTCTGTTTTGCTGTCTGCAGGAGACTGAGACATGCCTCAGGCTGCGCCGTGCATTCGCCGCCGCCCAGGGTCATACCTCCGCCGGACATATCGTAGAACATCCGATCCTCCAGTACCACATCCATGATTTTCGAAATGGTCTGAACCTCTCCGGCAATGTCCAGCGCGTTATACAGACAGGCATCCATGCACTTCCGGCATCCGATGCAGTCGATTTCCCGATTCACAGTATGTCCCTGCGCCGTAATGCTGTGAATGCCTTTGGGGCACACCGGAACGCATGCCCCGCAGCTTACACAGGCGTCTTTCTTGAACATGACCTGGAACTTTCGTTCCAGTCCCTCCGGATTGGCACACCATTTACAGCGAAGCGGACAGCCTTTGAAAAATACCAGCGTCCTTACCCCCGGACCGTCGTGCATATTATATTTTTGTATGTTGAATATAGTAGCTTTACGCTCCAGCGCTTCTCCGTTGCCGCTCATTATGCTGAACTCCTGCTTATATTACTGTTGTTTAAAAATGTGTCAGCATGGTTCTGCTGATAATCTCATCCTGCACGTCCTTGCACAGTTCCGTGAAGAATGCACTGTAACCGGCGACACGAACAACCAGATCTCTGTAGCTGTCCGGATCCTTCTGTGCAGCAATCATGTCTTCATTGTTCACGTAGTTGAACTGCATCTCGCCGTTCCCGAACAGGCAGGCGGTTCTCAGCAGAGTGATCAGACCCTGTTCGCCCTCCGGTGTATCCAGGATTCCCGGCATCAGCTTGAAGTTGTGCACCAGGCCGATGTTCATGTTGTCGTTGGACATCTTCGAAACGGACTTGATGATGGCCGTCGGGCCCTTCTTGTCCGCGCCCTGTGTCGGGGAAATTCCATCCGACAGCGGCGTCCACGCTTTCCGTCCGTTAGCGGAGGCGCCGGTCATCTGTCCGAACGGCGTATTGTTGGAGATGGACAGCGTTCCGTGGGACATCTGCGCGAACAGAGTCTTGTACTTGCGGTGTTCCATCTCGGTGAAGTTGATCAGATCCGTGCAGATGAGATCTGCGTAATCGTCATCATTTCCGTATTTCGGCGCTGCCAGGCAGTCCGCTCTCATCTGCTCGTAGCCGACGAAATCTGCCTTCAGGCCCTCGTTCAACTGCTCCAGCGTATATTTTTTGTCATCGAATACCAGTTTCTTAATCGCCGCCATTGAATCCGCATAGGTCGCGAGTCCGCTCCAGACGACGCCCGGTCCGTAATTATACATCGCGCCGCCGGCCTCAACGCCTCTGCCCTTCTCCATGCAGCCTTCGAACATGATGGACATCAGCGGCTTCGGCGCCAGATCTCTCTGTACTCTCTGGGAGATTACCGTCATAACGGCAGTCCACTTGGTGATATACTGGATCTGCGCCTTGACCGCTTTGTCAAAGTCCTCATAAGTCTTATACTGCGTGAGAGGACCAAGATCAGGTGTGACCTGCTTGCCGTACCAGAGAGGTACACCGTGATTCAGCACCAGCTCGATGCAGATCGGCCACTGGGTATAGGAGGTGGAGGTCCACTGATACAGTCTTCCGGACTTCTGCGGTTCTACACAGCCCATCAGGCAGTAATCTCTCGCGTCCTCAATCGACACTCCCTTGGCAAGCATCATCTTAATATGAGTATCGTCGAAATGGCAGGCCGGGAATCCCATTCCCGCTCTTACGACGTCTACTATCTTCTCCATGTACTTCTGAGGCGATTTGTTGTGAATCCGGCAGGCCAGCGACGGCTGATAGATCTTCGTGAATCTCACCGCGTCCATCAGCAGGTAGGTCAGATCGTTGGTCGCGTCGACACCCTCACGGGTAACGCCGCCTACGCACATGTTAACAAAGGGCTGATATCCGGCGAAGAACTTGGATGCGCCTTCACTGGTTACCCACATCATCTCGGACATCTTGATCAGCATGCAGCTCGCCAGTTCAAACGCCTGAAACTGATTCATTCTGCCGGACTCCATATCCGCCTTGTAGAACGGATACATATACTGGTCCACACGTCCGATGGACATGCCGGTCTGATTTTCCTCTACCGGAAGCAGGGACTCGACGGTCCAAACTGCCTGAATAGCTTCCCAGAAGGTTTCCGGCTTGTTAGCGGGAACCTTGGCGTTGATCTCTGAGATCTTCAGGAGTTCTGCTTTCCTCGTCGGATCGGTGCACTGTCCCGCCAGCTGCGCAGCATAATCAGACAGTCTTTTCGCGTAGATCATGACGCCTTCAGTCGTGTCGATCACGCCTTTATAGAAGTAGATTTTATCAATATCCGTCGGGTTGGCGTAATCCAGTTCCTTCAGATGCTCTCTCGCCTCCTGCTGGATGTCCTTCATGCCCTTCTTCATCAGGATCACGTCGTATCCGGGGTTGGAATCGCCGCCTCCGTTCTGCGCGTGATAGGAACAGTCTGAAACAAAGGATTCGCCGGAAAGTTCCCAGCCGCCGCATTCCTTGTACTGGTCTTCACAGTACTCGTCAACGGATTTTCCTTCCCAGAAGGGGAACAGTTCCTCTTTCATGTATTTCTTATCTTCATCAGAAATGTAGAACGGATCCTGGTCTCTGGTTCCGATGGTATCCAGCTCGTCTCTCATCCATTTCCATGCGATGTCCGGAGCAAACGCGCCGACACGGGGACCGCCCGTCGGATTTCCGACGATCAGCTCATTATCCTGAATGATCAGTGGAGCAGTCTCGCAGCAGTGGCGAAACGCCTTGGCTCTCAGAATGATCTTCGGCATTCCGGGATTCGCCTTTGTGATTTCTGTGACCGCTCTCGCGCGGTATGTGGAAATCGACGGAACCTGCTTTCTGTAGTTATCCTTCAGCGCTTTGATTCTTGGCGTAGGTCCGTCCGGCTGCCAGTCCGGAGAAGACGGAGCCGGGGCTGCCGCGGCGGGCTGCGCTGCCGCCTGCGCCGGAGCTGCCGCTTCCTTACGTTCCATTTCTTTAGTAACATTCTCAAACATGGACTTCAGTGCGTTGCGCTCTTCCGCCGACATGTCTTTCGTAGCTTCCGCCAGTTTGTTTGAAAAATCACGAATGTCCAATGGGTTACCTCTCTTTCGTTTCAGGTTTCCACCTTGTTCTTATATGTTATTTACTCTCCTCAGTTCTTCTGTTCCACAGCCTCCCTGAGAAGTCCCTGTATTACCCTGACCTGTTCCGCAGTTTCAATATCCTGCGTCTTTATTCTCGGTTTATCCGGGAGCCGGTCTCTTCCGAAGAATTCACGATCCGCCGTCTCCACGCTCCGGACGCCGAATCCCACCTTCCTGACATAAATCAGATTTCTCGGAGACACATTGTCTGAGGTGATCCCCAGTCCGGACGAGCCGCTGCCGAGAGTCATCGCCGGAAACATATTAGTGGATGCTCCCATGCTCCCGAAGGTTGCAGGCGTATTGACAAGTATCCTTCCGACCGGTTTGCGAAGCATGAACTGCCGGATCACATCGCCGTCCGTTGAATGGATGACCAGCGTGTGTCCGCGTCTGTCCTTCAGCAGCAGCTCGATGCACTTCTCACAGGCGTGTTCCCAGTCATCTTCGATGAAGAACGCCACTACCGGCGCCAGTTTCTCCCTCGCATATGGATTCTCCTGCGACGCGTATTTCTGCTCCGAAATCAGGAGCACCGTTTCCGGAGGAATGCTGAACCCGGCTCTCTTCGCCAGCGTCTCCGCCGTAACTCCCACCAGCGTGGTGTTGGCCGAGCCGTCAGAATTGAAGATCAGCTTCGCCAGCTGCTCGGATTCCCATTCAGTCATGAAGTACGCATGATTCGCCATGAACTCTGCTCTGACCTGTTCCGCGACGGGAGCATCGACTACGACGGACTGCTCCGCCGCCGGCAGAAGACCGTTATCAAAGGTCTTGCTGCTGATGATGTCCCGAACCGCCTGACGCACGTCTGCGGTTCTTTCGATAAATGCCGGACCGTTTCCGGCTCCGCCGTAAATCAGCGGTTTTCTCGCTTCGTACGCTTCATCGAGCATTCCCGGTACACCAGTAATCAGGAGAAGCGATGTGGAAGGATGATGCATCAGCTCCACAGTACCGCTTTTGGTCACGGTATGCAGATAACTGAGTGCTCCCTCCGGAAGCCCGCTGGCCTCCGCGGCCTCAATCATGATATCCAGCGCTCTTCCGATTGTGTCCCTCGCTCTGGGATGCGGCGAAAAGATGATCGGATTTCCGGCCTTCACTGCAATCAGCGCTTTGTAAATCGTCGTCGATACCGGGCTCGTTGCCGGGCAGAGCGCCACGATCACGCCCACGGGAACACCGACGTCCATCAGCCCCTTCTCGGGGTTCTCGTCGATCACGCCGACACACCGCATTCCCCGCAGCTGCTCACGCAGATAGCCGCAGACAAAGCGATCCTTCGCATACTTGTCTTTCCAGTTGCCGTAATCAGTCTCTTCGCTGGACAGCACTGCGAGTTCCTCGACGTGGGGCTCGACTGCGTCCGCCATGGCTTCCACGATCCGGTCAAGCTGTTCCTGCGTGAACAAAGCAAGTTCCGCCTGCACGCCGCCCGCGTTTTCCGCCAGAATACGCGCTTCCTGGATGGAGAGCAAATCATTGTCTATGATATTCATCATCGTCACTCCCTCCAGTCACATCTCTAATACGGCAACAGCTTATCCAGTGTATATCTCTCAATGATCTTTTCCAGTCCCGGATGGGGCGTCGCGATAACGCAGGAACTGTACACCTCCGCGCCCATCTCTTCAACGGCCTTGATTCCGGCTTCGACCGCCGACTTGCAGGCCGCAACGTCGCCTCTCGTAAGAATTGAGATGTAGCCGGACGCGGTATTTTCATAACCGACGACTTCCACCTCTGCGGCTTTCACCATCGCATCCGCCGCCTGAAGCATGAATACCAGTCCGAAGGTCTCAATCATACCCAATGCCTGTCCCTGACCTTTATTACTCATGTTTAAATCCTTCCTGTACTGTATCGAAATCAATAACAATCGACATCGTGGCAAGATACGATATCGCCGATATCCGGAATCGGCCGCGGCATTACATTCTGCGCCGTCAGCGTTCCGATCGCCGCCGCCGCTCTGGCGCCCGCCTCTACGGAAGCTTTACATGCCGCAACATCACCCTTGACAATAATCGTAACCAGCGTGGATCCGATATTTTCATAGGAAATCAGTTCCACATCCGCAGCCTTCAGCATCTTGTCACAGGCATCCAGCGCAGGAACCATGCCGATGGTTTCGACAAGTCCGATTGCCTGTTCGCCGTAATATCTGCTCATACGTAATCGCTCCTTTCTGCAAAGTCCATGTGATTACACTTCTTTAATCTGATTTCAGTTACTTTGATTCTACAGTTTCCCCCTACGGAAATGTCAATGACGGAAATGCTCCCGACCTGAACGAGGTCCCTTTTTGGTGCTCAATTTTCTGAAAATTATTGATTTTTTTGGGGTTTTCAGGGCTTTTTTTTGCATTCCGCGGCAGAACAAAAAAAATTATTATGGAATATTTTTACATAAATGAAACAAAAACCTTCCCCCTTGGGGAATAGTATTGCCATATTCTGGAAATTATGACTCAAAAATTTTTCTTCTTGTTAAGAAATTGACGAAACCGCTGTGTTTCCTTTATTCTGCCATTTCGGACGGTACGGTTTCTCCTTTGATCCGGATGAATTCCCCGAAAAAAGCATTGACCGCCCCACTTCCCCTAGAGTATAATCAACGCAACATTGTGAAGAATCGAAACCAACGATTCTAAGTATTAGTTCTTTGATTTTTATTTGTGAGGTGAAATTATGAGCAACTTAGCAAACGCTCCCGCAAATGCTCTGGCAGCAAAGGAAGCGCGCGACAAGTCTTTTCGCAAGAAAGGAATTCTGATCGCACTTTTATCCGGTTTCCTCTACGGTGGATACACCGCGTTCATGACGCATGGAATGGAGTCCGGCGTCTGGATTGACTTCTACGGTGCAACCGGCATCGCCAAGGGTCTGTCCGCGTTCGCGCTGATCTACACGCTGAGTGCACTAGGTGCTGCGGTCAACGACCTCTGCTCCGCAGTCTGGTCTCTGATCTACGCAGCGATCATCGGTCGTCTGGGAGACTTCAAACGGTCCCTGAGAACCAAACCCGGAAGAATCCTGATCATCGCAGCGATCATCGGCGGACCTTTCGCGTCCACCTGTTATGTAATCGGACTGCAGATGGCGGGTTCCATCATCGTTCCGATCGCGGCTTTGAACGCGGCAATCGGCGCGATTATCGGAAGATTTCTTTATAAGCAGAAGTTGTCCGCAGGAATGATTCTCGGTATTGTGATCTGCTTCTGCGCAGCGGTGCTCATCGGGAGCACCGGCATGACCGGACTGTCCTTCGACGGCAAGGCTGTTCTGGGTATGGCCGCGGCGTTCCTGGCAGCTCTCGGCTGGGGTATTGAAGGCGCAGTCGGAGGCTATGCGTGCTGCATCGTAGACTATGAGGTTGCGATTGTCATCCGTCAGTGCACTTCCGGAATCGTGAACGCGGTTATCCTTGTCTCCATCCTTTCCATTATGGGCGGAGACGGAATCGGAACCGGCTTCCGGCTTTTGGGCGCGGCTCTGACAGACGGTCCTTCCATCTGGATGTTCTTCATCGCCGGTATGTTCGCATCCTTCTCCTTCAAGTTCTGGTACAAGGGAGCATCGATGTGCGGCGCGGCGCTGGGCATGGGCTGCAACGGCACATATGCGTTCTGGGGTCCCTTCTGGTGCTTCATTGTCATCGGACTGGTCTTCGGTGTTGACGGTTACGCCATTCCCTGGCAGGGATGGGTCGGCGCCCTCATCATGGTCGTTGGTATCGTCATCCTCGCTATTTCTCAGGACAAGGCTACAAAGGAGGCGTAAACTATGCTACCACTGAATATGGCAATTCTGAAATTCTTTACAAGCGGCAAGGAAGCCTGCCGTGCTGACGTGCAGGATGCGCTGAGAGCCCAATACGGCACTTTCCGGGCCTTCAGCGACAAGCAGATGGACGAGGCTCTCCAGACTGCCTGCTCCAACGGTCTGATCGCCGAGAACAGGCTGGAGATGGACAGCAGCGGAAACCTGATCATCTACTACAAATCCGACCAGGAAATGATCGACACCATCAGAAAATACGTCGACTGATTCATCATTTCACAGCAGATTGACAGCAAACAAAAAGAGCTGCTGCACTAAACTGATTAGTGCGGCAGCTCTTTTCTGTACGCTGTTTCAGAGTCGTCGCGCCTCGGGACACGGACATTCGCACCGGCTGTCAGCGATGCACATCCAACCGGATCTCCGTAACAAACATCTCTGTATTCTTTGTGGTCCAGTAATCGGTCACATACCTTTCCCAGGAGGAATCTCCCAGAAGGTAGCCATGGCTCCGGGCCCAGTTCTCCATCTTATGGTAAGTGTCCGCAATTGTATTGTGAGGGCCGATATGATAGCATGACAGCATCATACAGCCACCCATCTGCGTCAGATATTCCTTATGTCTGGGTCGGATCATCTTCTGCAGCAGCCGCATCCTGGTGCATCGGTTGTCAATACGGTCTTTATACGATGGAAATTCAATCATGACCGGCCCTGTAATCTCAACCGCAAGCTGATCGAGGAACTCCGTCCACTCCAGATTAATCACAGCTTCCTTGGGATCGCCGATGTACTCCTGATCCATAAATCCGAACTCATCCGGTTCAATATATTTAACGGAAACCTCCCGCGCATCGTTCAGAATAACGGTCTGCGCCTCCAGCAGCAGCGAATACCAGTCACGCACTGAAGTCAGCTGATTCTCGATGCTGACCTGCTCGTCTTCCAGCTCGCTGATTTTCCGCAGGAATCCATGTTCAATCTCCTGATACTCCTCTGTATCCATCAGATTTCTCATCTCTTCCAGCTTGAACCCCATCTGCTTGTAATATTTCAGAATCGTCAGGTTCAGAAGAGCCTCCCGGGAATAAAACCGGTAGTTGTTGCTGCCGACCTTGTCCGGGTGGATCAGTCCGATCTCATCATAAAAACGCATCGCTTTGCGGGATACGTTACATAACCTGCTGACCTCGCCGATTGAATAAAATTCCTTGATCGTTTCCATTTTGTCTCCTCCAGAGAAACTTGTCCTGATGTTCTGATGCTCTACTGTGACTGCCGTTCACCATCTCTGCCGGCCAGCGCCTGTTCCGCAGCCTCCAGTCCGGAGTACCCGTAGAACTCCGCGATGCCCCGCTGAATATCCAGCACCATATCCGGATTCTGCTTTACATCCCGCAGCAGCAGCCGCAGCGTTTCCTCCGAATAGGTTTTCAGTTCGCCGATGGAATAAGATTTCACTGATGTTTCACCTCGTTCATCGCCGACCGGCCGGCCCGCCCCCGCAATCCGAGGAAACTGACCGGCGAATCTCCGGTGAGAGATCAGCTGAAGACTGACAATCTCCGCAATCAGACGTCCCTTCTGCTCCGAAAGAGCCGGCAGCGACGCCTGCAGATGTTCCCGGTAATATTCCGGATCAGTGAATTCCATCATATACGCGTATTTTTCCGTCAGAAGGTTCCGTCCTGACGCCGCAGCCTGCCTCAGATCGTTCAGGTAACTGCGCAGAGTGTCCTCGCTCCATGTCGCATCCTGGCTGTACCGCATGATGTAAAATGTGTTCCAGTCATCCTGACAGCCCGCCCGGCCCCCGATGTTCTCCACTTTCTGAAACATATTCCATTCCAGCGAGACAATCTCACTGATCAGTCTGTCTTTCTCGCTGCGGTTTCTTTGTACATGCTCCATAATCTGTTCCTTTCTCCGATCCTCAGTCGCAGTCCGCCATCACATGCAGCCTGCGGATCTCAGGATCCTGTATTCCCGCCATAATCTCGCCGCTGTGTGGGGCCAGGAAGGAATCCTCCGATGAAGAAAAGTCCTGCCGTCTCAGTTCTTCTGCCACTTCCGCGCATATTCCCTCAATGAGGCTCTGCGCTTCTGCCGGAGGAACAACCTGCTCCAGATCAGCCAGACGACGCAGACGCCGGACTGAATCCTGCAGAATCGTAAGTTCTCCCGCAGCCCTGAACGCCCATTTATAAAATGGCATGTATTTACGGTTCAACAGAAACACCGCGGAAAGAGCCGCCTGTACAAATTCATTCATCGCGAAAAAAGCCGCGCCTCTGTCTCCCCGCTGAACACAGCGCGGATAATTATATTGCCCCGCCTGTGCCATCACTGCGGCTCTGGCGGCCAGCTTCTTGCGAAGCACATCGGTCGGGTAGAAAGCAAGCAGTTTCCGGCGGACAGCAGTAAATTCCCCCTCAGGATCCGAGAAGACCTCACCGTTTGTCGCAACAGAAAGGAACCTCTCCGGAACATTCATCCACTGCATATTGGTCTCCGGTGCTCCCGGACAGTTCGTATACCGCTGATAAAAGTAATCTATTCGAAAAAGGCCTACCCGTCCCTTTCCTTCCGGGGTTTCGTTCCGGGTGTAACCCATAAATTCTTTCGGGAGACTGTCATACAAATTCTGAATCTGCTTTCCCGCTCTGACTGCCGTATCTGATGTGACCCAGAGGCAGAAACCCGGACCGAAATCATGATCCTGTGAATATGCGTCATCGTATCCGTAGCATTCAGATCCCTCGCCTACCAGTCCTGCCGCGATACGGCCCTGATATTCCGGCAGCGCCTGACGAATCAGCGGCGCGCCCAGCTGCGTATAATACGCGCGAGCCAGTTCCATGCCCTTCATTTTCTCATCTCCGCTTCCACCATTTTCAGGTTGTTTTCAATCATCGTGTAATATGCGGACTTTCCGAAATCACGCCGGATCAGTTCCAGCGCCTTTCTGTACTGCTCCGCAGACGCCTCAAAGTTTCCCCTGTAGTATTCCAGCGCGCCCATCGCCGCGACGGCGGATGCATAATGAATGTCCATCCCGCCTGCATCATGCTCATAGATTGCCGCAGCCGTCTTCAGGCTTTCCTCCGCCTCCCGGTATTTTCCGAGACGGGTCTGCACCTCTCCCAGGTTGATCAGACTTGTGGCCATATCCAGACGCGCGTCCGGAATCTCGGAAATGATCAGGATGGACTTGCGCGCCATCTTTTCCGCTTCCTCCAGATCTCCGTTCTCCCGGTACAGTGAACTGATATTATTGCACAGCGCTGCCATACGGTAGTCTCTGCTCAGTCCAAGCTGCTCCAGGAGATCCTCAGCCTTCTTATACATGCCCAGCGCCACGTCATATTCATGCGCAGAATTATGGGAATTCGCCGCATTCATCAGCGCGGTCGCATAATTCTCGTTCCGATCCTGACCGATCGACTCCAGGGCCTTCAGAACACTGTCGTTCAACAGTTTCGCCTCATCCACCTTTCCTGCTGCGCGATAAAATCCTCCCAGTTCATTACTGACCGCGATGATCAGAGAGATATTCATCTCCTCCTGCGCCGTCTTCAGACTTCCGAGAAGATACTTCTCTGTCTCACCGTAATCGTGCCGCCCGTACATCCGGTCAAGCCCTTCGTAAAAGCTTTTTATATCTATAGTCTGTGCCATATCCTCATCTCCGGTTTTTTGTATTTCTGAAATCAGTCTGTACATAAATTTTATCGCATAACGCAGTTTAATTCAATCCGCAATTATTGACAAAACCGTGTTTTCGCGTTATCCTAAATCAGATTATAACAAATGATATTGCAAAACGGGGGGATTTTACTATGAACGACCAGTTTAATCAAAACACAAAGGATTCCCCGGAACAGCTCCGCATCGTGCAGGAACTGGTAGCCGGAAAGGAAATCACCCTTGCTCATATTATCGGCGGCCCGCTGCCTATCGTATACCAGAAGCTGGGACTGAACCCGGAAATCGATTATCGCACTTCTGCCATCGGCATCATGAATATGACGCCGCCGGAGTCTGCGGTAATCGCCTCCGACATAGCCGTCAAGAGCGGAAACGTCTATCTCGGCTTCGCCGACCGTTTCAGCGGAACGCTGATCATCACCGGAGAAATCGCGGAGGTTACAACGGCGATCACGGAAATCGTCGAATATTTTCGTGAAACTCTCGGCTATGTCTGCTGCCCCATCACAAAGCGCTGAAGCGAGGTGATCCGCCATGCAGGAATACATCGGAAAAAACACAGACCGGGAAAGACTTATCCGTTACATCCGTTCACATTCCAGAAACGGACAGGCCCGGGTCACGCATTCCTCCGTTCCCGCCAGGGAAATCACACTTGCTCATATCATCGGGATCTCAGACCCCGCAGTCTACCACAACCTGGGACTCGACATCGGATTTCATGAGGGAAACGACCCACGGGGAAATTCAATCGGAATTCTTCATATGACCCCGCCGGAAACGGTGGTCATTGCCGCGGACATCTCCACCAAGATGGGGGAAATCGACCTCAGTTTTATGGACCGGTTCAGCGGAGCCCTGATTATTACCGGACCGCGCGCAGATGTCACAGTGGCCATCGAGGAGTGCGTCCGTTATTTCAGGGAAGAACTGCGTTACACCGTCTGTCCGATTTCAGACCGGTGAACCGTATTGTTGATATTTCAAACATATTCGGCGACTGAGTACACATTGAATAAGGCCGTTAAATATGCTGACTTGATGAATCGAAGAAAAAGCTGACCTATTGACAATGAAAAAAATGAAAAAGAAGCTCTTCCTGGCCGGTCGGAGCGAGGCGGGCAAAACCTCTCTCACTCAGGCGCTGAAGGGCGAAAACGTCCATTATCATAAAACACAATATGTTAAAACCTGGGACATCACCATCGATACGCCGGGAGAATACGCCGAAACCAAAACTCTCGCACTGGCCCTCGGCTGTTTTTCTTTTGACTCTGATGTGATCGGTCTGCTCTGCGCCGCCGACGAACCCTATAATCTGTTCGATCCCGCGATTATCGGCGTGAGCACGCGGCCCATGATCGGCATCATCACCAAGATCGATTCCCCGCTGGCAAACATCCCCATGGTTCGCCAGTGGCTGGAGGACGCCGGCTGCGAGCGGATTTTCCCGGTAAACAACGTGACCGGGGAAGGCGTCGATGCCTTACGGGACTACCTGATGGAGGAGCCTGTCCCTCTTGATCTCGACCGGGTCATGGAGAACCAGGAAAAAGGTCTGAAGGACTGGGATCAGAGCGGCAGCACAGCAGCGGCGCAGTCTGAACCGGAATAAATCAGTGGAAAGCGGATGAATAATGATTACCGCTCCCGCACCAGCGACCGTCCGATGATCAGTCTCTGAATCTCGTTGGTTCCCTCAAAGATTTGGAAAATCTTCGCGTCCCGCAACAGCTTTTCCACCGGATACTCCTCGCAGTATCCGTACCCGCCGAAAATCTGGACAGCCTCCACTGCGCACTCCATAGCGGCGTCCGCCGCCAGGCATTTCGCGATCGCAGATTCCTTTGTTACCGCCAGACCCTTCTCAAGTTTTTCCAAAGCGGCACTGCAGCAGAGACGCGCCGCCTCTGTCTTCATTTCCATATCCGCCAGCTTGAACAAAATCACCTCATTCTCACTCAGCGGTTTATCGAACTGCCTGCGCTCCTTCGCATACGCCGTCGATTCACTGATCGCGCGCCGGGCCACGCCTAGCGCCGTCACGCCGCACCAGATCCGCGCCTGCTCCAGCGAACGGACCGCAAGGGAAAAGCCCTCGCCCTCTTCGCCGATCCTATATCCGACCGGAACTGACACGCGATTGAAGCTGATCTCGCAGGTTCCGGAATTCCGGATTCCCAGCTTATGCTCCGGGGCGCCGCGGGTCAGCCCTTCCGAATCACCGGGAACCAGAAACGCGCTCAGATTTTCCTTTGTTCCCCCATCCGGATCAGTCACAGCGAACACCACGAAGATCTCCGCATTGGGCCCGTTCGTCACGAACAGTTTGTTTCCGTCCAGGACGTAGTGATCTCCCTGCCTGACCGCTCTGGTGCGGCAGCCGGAGATGTCGCTTCCCGCCTGATCCTCCGTCAGACAGAATCCGGCGAATCCTCCGTTGAGGAGCACATCGTACACCAGTTTCTTCTGAAACGCACTGCCCGCGATTTCCACCGGAGACTGAGCGAGGCGATTTGCCATATATGATACTGCGAATCCGGCATCGCATGCCGCAAGTTCCTCCAGCACAGCCGCCTGCTCCTGAAGTTCCAGACCTGCGCCGCCGTATTCCTCTTTTATGAACGCCGCTCCGATCCCCATTTCCGATGCGGCCTGATAAGCCTCCGCCGGCCACTCTCCGCTCCGGTCCGCATCCCGCAGCTGATCATCCAGCATCCTGTCACACAGTCTCTTCACATCGTCCAGTATGTCCTGTCCAAATTCTGTAATCTGATATCCCATCTCTGTCTCCTGCCGTTTTCCTAACAAAATACACGTTCAATCTTTAGTCAGATCCCATCCCAGTGGCGTCACCGATGTGATACGATCCACACACACCGCTCGGATATCTCCCTCCGGAATCAGCTCCGCCTCCTCGAACCGGATTTTAAAATCCATGGTATACGGCCTGTTCCAGTCTCTCTCAGGCGGTTTCTCCAGGACATAATAATTCTGACTGTCCAGACGTGTCATCCTGAATTCCTCCGGTCCGATACGCCCGTACGGAACATTCACGTTCAGGATCTCCGCACCCCGCGGCATCCCTTCCCTCAGAATTTTTTCGATCCAGAATGCCGTAACACCGCGAGCGCTGCCGAATTCGGTATCGTCCTCACTGAAATCGTGCTTCATGATCGCTTCCACAGGGGTTTCCAGCGAAACAGCCAGGGACGGGATGCCTTCACTGACCGCTTCAAAACAGGCGCCGAGTGTTCCGCTGCAGGTAATCGACCGTGCCAGATTAGCACCCAGATTGATCCCGCTGACCACCAGATCCGGTTTTCTGTCCGCAATTTCTATTATACCGTATGCCGCCGCGTGTGCGGGAGAGCTGTGAATTCCGTAAGCAGAAATCTCCCGTTCTCCGACCCGCACCGGAATCCGTTCGATGACACCGAGGTCCGGATACCGCGGATATGCCCGTCCCATTGAAGTCTGCTGACTCACCGGAGCTGTAATCATCACCTCTCCGAACGCTGCGGCGGCTTCCGCGGCCGCGGCGATTCCGAGGGAACGCACTCCGTCATCATTCACGACGAGGATCAGACGGTTCGCATCAAACATCTCTGATTGGACTTTGGTCAATAAAAACACCTCCCTGAAAGAAAGCGACCCCGCGGAGCCGGAGCATCCGGCACCGCAGGGATACGCTGTGGTTCAGCGCGCCCCGTCCGGTCTGACTCTGATCTGACAGACTGCGCTGTTTTTATCATTTAAAGATTTCATATGTTTTTTTCAGAATCGCATCGGTATGATTCGTGATATCCCAGTAAATCGGGTACATTTTGTCATAGACCTCGGTGTTCTCCGGGATCGGCCGGAACCGGTCAGAGAAGCGCACCATATTCGCGACAGCATCCTCGAAGGAAGGATAAACGCCTGCGGCGACAGCTGCACAGACGGCCGCTCCCAGTCCGGCCGCACCGGTCACCTCGTTCCGCACAGTCGGGATGTTCATGACGTCCGCGATGATCTGCATGAACAGATCGCTCCCTGAGCCTCCTCCGGTTACTATAATCTTTTTTATGTCTACTCCGACCTCATCTGTCATATCGAAGATATATTTCTTCATCGTCAGGGCGACCGCCTCCAGAATCGAGCGGTAAATATGCGCCCGGGTGTGCCGTCCGTCGAATCCGATCATGATTCCCTTCTTATACTGGGCGTCTACCCAGGGCAGCCAGTCCAGCACGGTCATCAGGCCGTCGCTGCCCACGGGAACGCCTTCCGCTTCCATGCTGAGCATCTCTTCTGCGGACATTCCTTTCGCAGACGCTTCCTTCGCGTAGCCGTCGCCCAGAACATCCCGGAACCAGCTGACAGTCCACATGCCGCGCCGGATTCCCCATGTGTCGTAAAGATACTTATCCGGAACGCAGGAAAACTTCGGCCAGGTATTCTTTGTATCCCGCAGAAATTCCTTACCCTCCATCATCGCCGCGGTATATGTCCCCAGCGACAGACACACGGTGTCATCTCCCATACAGCCGGTTCCCAGGCCTTCAACCGCCTTGTCGTTCGCTGTCGCAACCACGGGAACGCCCTCCGGAAATCCCGTTGCGGCAGCCGCCTCCGCGGTCACGCATCCCAGGACATCTCCCGGTTTCACCAGCTCGAACAGCATTTCCCGGGGCATGCCGCAGTCCTTATACGCCTGCGGATCCTCCGACCAGGTCCAGGTATCCACATCCACCGGCCATCCGCCTTCATAGTTGGCGACAGAATCCTTCTTCTCGCCGGTCAGCCGGAACGTGATATATCCGGAGGATGCAACGATGTACTTCACCTTCGGGTTTTCATGTACGTAAGGTGCAGAAACCCGGACATCCATCCAGGACAGCGCCGGCTGTGCAAGCATGCAGTTCTCGTCCAGATAGGCGCGGCAGTAGCGTATGGTACAAAGACCGATTCCGACGATATCCTTCGGATCTCCCCGGAAGGCGGCCATGCATTTTTTTCCGGCCTCGCAGATGGCGTCCCACCAGTCATCATCCGGATGCTCCACATGCCCCGGTTCCGGTAGATTATACGGTTTAAGAGGATGTCTGCCCTCGCAGACAATATGTCCCTTTGTATCGAAGATTAAGATCTTTGCGCTCTGGGATCCCTCGTCAATTCCAATAATGTATTTCTCACTCATTTGCTTCGCCTTCTCTCAATTACCGCACCAGATATCCGCCGTCCACTACCAGAACGGTTCCGTTCACATAATCCGCCGCCTTGCTGGCCAGGAATACCATCGCTCCCATCAGATCCTGACGCTCGCCCCAGCGATCCATTGGAATATGCTCCTTGATTTTGATGTATTTCGGATCATCCTCGTTTCCGCTTCCGGTGCCGGCAGTCATCGCTGTCTGGAAATATCCCGGCGCAATTCCGTTCACCGTGATTCCGTACTGTCCCAGCTCATCTGCATAAGCCTTGGTCAGGCCCATCAGTCCGGCTTTCATGGCCGCATAGGCCGGCGAACCCAATCCGCCCAGGAAGCTGAACAGCGAACAGATATTGATGATGCGGCCGCTCTTCTGCGGAATCATGTATTTCGCGACTGCGTGACTCATATCAAATGCGCCGGTCAGGTTGATGCCGATCATGGGATCCCATTCCTCTCTGCCGAAGTCCAGGACGTCAGCAATCTTGCAGATTCCGGCGCAGTTCACCAGAATATCGACGCTTCCGAACACGCGGACACATTCCTCCGCGACCTTGTCACAGATTCCGTCCTCCATGATATCGCCCTGCATGAAATAATATTTTACGCCGCAGTCTTCAATCAGCTTCTGTGTGGTTCCGTCGTCATTCACCGCCGCGAAGCAGAAGATGTTCGCACCTGCCTTGGCCAGTGCCAGAGAGAAACCCTGTCCCAGGCCGCTGCAGCCGCCTGTCACAATAGCGTTTTTTCCCTTCAGCGAAAAGAAATCCATTGAAAAATCATTAATATTACGCATTTTCGATACCTCCGTTTATTTTATTATAACATAATCTCTGATCATTATGTCACCGTCGGACATAAAGAGCGCTGAATTACGCCGCTCCGTTTTCTGCTGCATTCGCTTTGCTGCGGATCACTCTGCTGAGCACCAGCGAAAGCACGATGCATACGCCGGCAGCTGCCACCGCATAGCCCCAGGTCATCTTGAACCCGGCCGCACCGTACTGGTCCATCCAGGATCCGACCAGAGTATACATGAACAGATCCGGCGTGTAACCCAGTGCAGAAGCAATACCTGAGACTCTTCCGCTCATCTCCACCGGAATTCCGGCGTCCTGATGAACCGCAAAGTACTGGCTTCTCACCGCATAGATGAAGACAAGTCCAAAGAAGAAGTTTCCGATCACCGCACCCACGAGTCCGGCCTGCACCGGCAGAACAATGTAAAGGCCGAAGGAGATCATCAGCAGCACACATCCGCCCACGATGACTTTAATCCTTGAATGGTACCGGTCGGCCAGAAAACCGCCGACAATTCCGCCGACGCCCTGGAGCAGATAGCGGATTCCGCCAAGCGTCGAGCCCATCGTCTCGGAAAGGCCGTAATAGGTGACCGCATACGTGTTGACATATCCGATCAGGCCGTAAACACTGTATGCCGCGAAGATAATGCCCACCAGCAGCCATACACGCGGAATTGTCAGTGCCTTGAACAATCCCTTTGTAAGCTCGAGAACGCTCTCGCCTTCCTCATTCTTCTCGGTATCCTCGATGAAGATGAAGTTCAGAACGCCGATGATGATCACAACGACGGCGCATACCTTGATTGCGGCAGATGCTCCCGCGACTTCCCCTGCCGTTCTGGAAATATGTGCATACGCCGCAGTCATTCCGAATACAAGCAGTGCGTTCATGATGCCTCTCAGGCCCTCCTGCCATCCGAACAGGCGTCCCTGCTCGTCCTCTGTTCCCAGCATTCTCGTCGCTTTGATGCATGCGGACCAGTATGTGATGATGCTGGAGATTCCCATCAGTACAAAGATGATACGTGCCGTGGTAAAGCTCGGGAATGTGGAGAACCAAAGTCCGAGGGCTCCCGTCGCGATAAAGGAAAAGGTCAGCAGCTTCCGTGCCGAAAATTTATCGGCGACAGCTCCGCCGATGAAATAGGACAGGGTCGCCATCGTCGCATATCCCGAGGACAGCAGTCCCATCTGGCTGTTCGTCAGATTCATTGCTTTCTGAATCTGCGGATAAAATGTCTCTCTGATGTACGGCAACTGGAAAATAATCCCTGCGCCGGCAGCGAGGAGCAGCAGTGTTCCCCACTTTTTTACAAATTCTCTGTTCATAGTAATATTTCCTCCAAATGTCTCTGATTTCCATGCAGGAGGACAGAATCTGCGACTTAACGCGCGTCATCGCCCTTTGTAAACAAAAAGAGAGCGGCAATTCAGCGTACAGCAATGTACCTGAACTACCGCTCTCTGATCTGTCTCTCCCGGTAATTAATGCGATAATAGCACAAAGCCGAAACTTTGTCAATCCGCAAATTTTCAGAAACTTTCTCATTATCCTGTTGACAAATCCGTCCGGGACTGATAAGATTACCTCAGTTACGTTAAGAGATTCAGAGACGGTAACTCGTTCCACAGTGTTTGTTCTGTGTCCGACGAGTTATTTTTCTATTGCTCTGACAGAAGACAGCCGGCGGAACGATGAAACATTCGACCATACAGAAATATCGAAAGGAGATTCGTTATGTCACTCGCAAGGGAAGAAATCGTAAAAGGTCTGGTGAACATTCTCGGAGAAGACCGGGTAATCACCGATGAAACCGTACTGAAGGAAAGCAGCATCGACCGCTACAGAAAGTTTGAGCAGTGCCACGAGGTTTACACGCAGCCCATCCCTGCCGCCGTCGTATATGTAAAGAACACCGAAGAGGTCAGAAACGTTCTGATGTTCGCCAATGAAAACGGTGTCAACGTTGTTCCCCGCACCGGTCATTCCGCCATTGAGGGCGGCCTGGAAACAGCGCTGGAGAATTCCGTCGTCATCGACGGTTCGGAAATGAATCAGGTTCTCGAGGTCAACAAGGAGAGCATGCAGGTCACCTGCCAGTGCGGTGTGCCCCTCCAGTCGCTGGAGGACAGCCTGCGGGAACAGGGCCTGACGACAGGTCATTCCCCGCAGTCCAAGCCGCTCGCGCAGATGGGCGGGCTGGTGGCGACCCGCAGCATCGGTCAGTTTTCCACCCTGTACGGCGGAATCGAGGATATGCTAGTGGGATGCGAAGTGGTGTTCCCGGGCGGGCAGGTCTGCCGCATCAAGAATGTGCCGCGGCGTTCCGTCGGACCGGACATCCGTCACATCGTCCTGGGCAACGAGGGCGCGCTCTGCTTCATTACTGAGGTTACCGTCAAGATCTTCAAATATCAGCCCGAAAACAACCGCTTCCTGGGCTACCGGATCAAGGATATGGAAAAGGGATTCCAGGCTCTGCGTCAGGTCATGGTAGAGGGTTACAGACCTTCTGTCGCACGCCTGTACGATCTGCAGGATGCCGAGATGAACTTCGACTGGGCGGACGGCGAAAACGTGCTTCTCTTCATGGCAGAAGGTCCTGCTTCTATTACAAAGGCAACTGCGGAAGGAATCGATGAAATCGTGAAGAAGATCGAAGGCGTCACTCCTGTGGACGCTTCGCTGATTGAAACCTGGTTCAACCACCTCAACTGGGGTGCTGAGCAGATCGCTCAGGAAAAGAAGGAGATCCTGGCAACCGACAACATCGGAATCACCACTGAGATCTCCGGCTGCTGGGACTGCATTTACAAAATCTACGCCTCCGTCGTAGAGCGGATCACCAACGAAGTTCCGGATCTGACCATGATCGGCGGACACTCCTCCCACAGCTACATCAACGGAACCAACATGTACTTTGTCTATTACTACAATGTCGTGGACTGCAGACCGGAAGACGAAATCAACAAATATCACAATCTGATCAACCGGATCATCTGCGAGGAAACCGTACGGTTCGGCGGCTCCATCGCCCATCACCACGGACTCGGAAAAGCCAGAGCACATTATGTCTGGGAGGAATACGGTTCTTCCTTCTATATGCTGGAAACGCTGAAGCACGCCTTCGATCCCAACGGCGTCATGAATATGGGCACCCTGATTCCGGTAAAACACGACAAAGAACATCCCTGGAACTTTTAATGATGAATATACTGACCGTTTTCAACATAATACCTGACCTGGATCTGATATCGGAAGCCGAATGGGCTTCCGATATTGTCGATACGCGCCTGGATTTCCCAGGCGTGAAAACTGTTCCGGAGGCTCAGGACGAAAGCGCGGCAGAACTGGCGCTGCGCTTCCGGGACGCCGCGGCGGCCGCTTCTGCTGATTCCGTTGCGGCTGCGTCGGCCGGTTCTCACGCCTCCGCTGCGGCTGCGGCGATTGACAGCGAAGTTCGGCTGACTGCCGTCACGTTCGGAAACGCTGTGGCCGACAAAGCTCTGCGCACTCTGACGGCACTCGGATATCAGTCCGCCGACCGGATCGATACCGATCGGCCCGGACCGGACAACGAGGAATCGCACGCCGCCCTTCTGGCAGAATACTGCAGAAAGAGAGGACCCTTTGACCTGATTCTGGCGGGTACGCAGAGTAGCGTAAGCGGTTTCAGCCAGCTTCCTCTGCTCCTGGCAGAAGCTCTTCAGTTTCCCTGCATCACCGAGGTCACGGGATTTTCCGCCGGTGCGGAGGGACGCATCCGAATAGAACACCAGACAGATACTGGAATTCTGTCTGAAGACCTGCCTACCCCTCTCCTTCTCACAATCGGCGATGTACCGGACACCTGTCTGCGAATACCGACTCTTCGCCAGAGGAAGGCCTCCGGAAGCAATCCTCCTTCCGTGATTTCTGCCTCCGAATTTTCCGAAGAACTCAAGGAGAACGGGATCCGACTTCAGTCCGTCTCCGCCATCGATCAGAGCCGTGCCGCGCGGCAGATGGAGGGAGATACCGACGATATCGCGAAACAGATTGTTCAGGAATATATCAGGGAGGGAACACGATGAATTACACACTTATCCTGCCGAATCCCGGATCCGCCGAAGAAGATTCGGGCAGACTGTCCGGATTCCTGCAAAACTGCACAGACAGTTCACGGAATCTCCGAAAAATCTCCCTGAACGGAGACACCTTCTGCCGGGCGGAAGCCGCGCTGATTTCCCTTGTCTCCTTATGTGCCGAAGACGATATTATCCTGTTCCCTGCATCCATCGCCGGGCGGGAGCTTGCGGTGCGGCTGGCGGCGAGGCTCGGAGGCACCGCTGCCGTCGACGTGACTGAAATGAGATTCTGCGATGACGGTCTTCATGTAGTGCGCTCTCTGTGCACGGAACATATCCGGGGCGACTTTGTGCTCCGCCGGAAGCCTTTTTGTATCGCGATTAACAAAAGCTGCCCGGCAGGCGGTGCGCCGGTTGAGGACATTTCAAAGCCGTCTGCTCTTTCTGGCGAAAATGCTTCGGCGCCGGCCGGACTTTCTCCGGGCGATGCGTCGGGAGAAGATGCCCCGGAAACTGTTACCCTCCCTGCAGATCCTCTGAATCCGACAAATCAGAATCTCGTTCCGCAGCACATGTCCTCCTCCCTGACAGAGAGCCGTCTGGTCATTGCCGCCGGCCGCGGACTGGGCAGCCGCGCCGGCGCAGATGAGGCTGCAGCACTGGCAGAACAGCTCGGCGCAGCCTTCGGGGTGTCCAGACCTGTGGTCATGAACGCATGGCGTCCGATGGAGGAGCTTCTGGGCGTCAGCGGCAGCATGATTCATCCTAAGCTCTGCATCGTACTGGGCGCCAGCGGATCTCCCGCCTTCTGCGCCGGCATCTCCGGCAGCGGAACCATTATCGCTGTGAATCGGGATCCGGACGCGCCGATCATGAAGAAATCCGACATCTGCATCTGCGGAGACTGGAAAGATTTTCTCCGCGCTATGGTAAAGTATTGCAATTCATGATAAAATATACAGATTCAGTGTGTTTATTTGTCGCATATGCAGAACTGCGGTGCACATTACCGATTACCGTCAGATTGTGCGCTGCAACACTGCAAGCAAACTATTGTCAGCACTCGTTAAGTCCGACGTGGACTTAACGAGCAGATACGATTTACAAGGAGAAAACAATGTCCTACTCTGAAAAACTGAATCTGGAAGTCGGCGATATGCGGACACAGGCCGAGCTGGCCCGGAGAAAGAAAGAACTGCTGGAATTCTTTTATGACAGCACCGAGCGTTGCCCGGTCATCGCTGCCGTCAAAAATGATGAATGGCTGGAGAAGAGCAGCTCATCCGTCTGCGAAATTGTCTACGTATTGTACGGAAACATCTGCACCATCCGGGATATCGTGCACGAAATAAAAAAAGCCGGAAAAATGGCCGTGGTGCATATTGATCTGATATCAGGTCTGGCCAGCAAGGAGATCAGTGTGGATTTCATCCGGAAATTCACCGAGGCTGACGGCATCATCAGCACCAAGCCCCATCTGATCAAACGCGCCAACGAACTGGGGCTCTTCACCATCCAGAGATTCTTCATGCTGGATACCATCACCTTCAATAACATCAAAAAACATGTGCGCGACACCCGGCCGGACGTGGTGGAGATGATGCCCGCAGGTCTCGGGAAAATGATCCGCTACGCTCTGGAGGAGGTGGACGGGAAGCCACTAGTCGCCAGCGGACTCGTACTGGATTCCGATGACGTCATGGGCGCACTTTCCGCCGGCGCTATTGCAGTTTCCACCACGAATCTCGAAGTGTGGAAATCCGTAGAATAGAGAAATTATCACAACTGGAGGTATTATATGAGTAATAATAAGCAGATACGCTGGGGCGTCTTCCTGATCCCATGGCTGCTGGCCATTGCGACGATCGCCCTGAACTTCATCAGCGGCAAGGCATTTAATGCGACCATCATGACCATCACGAATTTCATTCTGGATAAATTCTCCTGGCTCTTCGCACTGATGGCATTCGCATGTGTGGTCCTGATCCTCGTTGCGTACATCTCGCCCTTCGGCCGGGTCCGGATAGGCGGACGGAAGGCGAAACCGATTATGAACATGGCGAACTATGTCTGGATCGTCCTTTGTACGATCATGGCCGCAGGGATACTGCTTTGGGCCTGTGCGGAGCCGATGTATCATTACTACAATCCTCCCGCATCAGTAAAGGCCCAGTCTCCGGAAGCGATTACCTTCATCATGAAGGATATCTTCCTGGAATGGACGTTTACTCCGATGTGCATATACGGCGTTCCGGCGATTCTTTTCGCATTCCTGTTTTATAACGCGAAGAAAAAATACTCCATCGGCAGCATGCTCTATCCGGCGCTCCCGTATCCTGCGGCAGAAAAAGCCTCGCCGGTCGTCGATGTCATCTGCCTGCTGGCTCTGGTCTGCGGAATGGCGGCAAGCATGGGCTCTGCAGTATTCCTCTGCTCTGACGGACTCGCGAGTATTTTCGACTCCTTCAAATCCAACGCTGCAACATGGACCATCGTGGCTGCAATCATCGTAGCCGCCTTTGTTGCCTCGGCATCCTCCGGCGTGATGAACGGCATCCGTATTCTGTCCACGATCAACTCCAGGATCTATATGGTGCTCGGCCTGTTTGTCTTCCTGTTCGGCCCCACCTTCTACATTCTGAACCTGACCATCGAAGGATTCGGCGCCTATCTGACAGACTTCTGCAAGCAGTCCCTGTTCCTCTCTGCCGCTGACGGGGACAAATGGGCAGACTGGTGGCCGATCTTCTACTGGTGCAACTGGATGGCGTGGATGCCGGTTACATCTGTATTCCTCGGCAGGATCTCCCGCGGTTTCTCCGTGCGTGAAGCGATCAGAACCATCGTCGTCTATCCGGCGCTGTTCTCAGTCGCCTGGCTGGGGCTCTTCTCTTCCTCCTCCATTTACTATGAGCTGGCGGGGAAAGGAATCAACAAAGCCATGACAGACGGTGGCACCGCCTCGGCAACCTATGCGGTGCTGCATCAGATGCCGATTCCGATCGTCACGATTCTGATCTTCTTGCTGATCGTATTTGTATCCTTCGTTACCGCATCAGATTCTAACACAAACGCTATGTCAGGTCTCTGCACCACCGGTCTGAGCGCTGAAGATACCGAATCTCCGACCTGGCTGAAAATCGTCTGGGGCGTTACGATCGGGGTGATGTGCGTGATCTTTATCACTGCCTTCAAGAGCACCGATGCGCTGAAGTACCTGTCCAATCTGGGCGGATTCCCGGTGGTATTCCTTCTGATTCTGATAGCGGTATCCTTTGTGAAGGTCATGGTCAATCCGGCGAAATACGACACATTCAGCGAAGACTACGATGAATACGGTCAGCCGCTGCCCTCTCAGCGCCTGATATCCGAGCAGGAGGAAGCACGGCAGGAAAAGAAAAATGCCGGAGCCGGAAAGAGTACAACGGCGTAGGGAGAACTCACCCAGCTATAGCCCAGGGAAACTCACGCAGCATCGGCGTAGAGAGAACTCACCCGGCAACAGCGCAGAGAAACTCACGCAGACGACGCTGACAAAATTCCGCCGGAAGCAGCTAAACGGAAATCGCTTGGCGAAAAAAAAGAGCTAAGGAGCATTTATGAACATACGAAAACAGCAGCCGAAAACACCGATTTCAGAGATGCCCTCCACGGCCTGTCGGTTTGACTACCGGCTCAGTTATGATGAAGCGTATGAGGCGTTTTACCTTCTGTCTTTCAAATGGGACAGAAGGTTCCGCCTCTTCGCCGGTTTGGGGCTGTCCGTCATCGCGGTCGTGCTAATGGTGCTGTTTGCCATGGATAACCGGAAGATCCACTATTTCTTTATTGTGATTCTGTGTGTTCTTCTTTTGTTTTATCTGGTCTATATGCCCATTGTGAAGGCGCGCCGCGGTGCACGGACAGTGGCTCGATCCAGCGGCACATTCCGGATCGTTCTCAGTCCGGAGGGCACTATCGGCATTCCCGGGCAGGAGCCGCAGGAACTTGAGGGAGACAAAGACGCCCGTGCTATTGAAACCGACGATATCTTTGTCATCCGCCCGGACAGCGCAAGCACTTTCTGTCTGCCCAAGCGCATTATGAAATCCACAGAAATAAAAGATGTGAGAGCGATTCTCTCCGGTCATATAAAATACATCAGCATGGTTTAGGAATCCATGCTGATGGTAAAGCCGCGGCCGTCCACCTCCCTCACACTGCTGATTGTCATGAACGCCTTGTCGTCGATCTCCAGAATCCGATCCTTCACATAATTCATGTATCTCACTGAAAGAATCGTAATCAGAACATCCGTCTCATGGGAGAAATACGCCGTCTTCCCATGCAGGAGCGTGGCGCCGAAGCCCCTTTCCACAAGGAGCTTTTTTATTTTCTCATTCTGCGGGCTGAAAATCATGAACTGCACGTGACCGCCGCCGGCTAGCAGTGTTTTGTTGGCTACAACAGTGTACGTCAGCGTCATAAGAATGCCAAGAATAATCTCATTCGGCGATGCCAGAAATCCCTGAAGCACCAGAATCGCCACATCCAGACCGTACATGACAGGTGCGATGGGAAGCTTTGCTTTTTTATGAAGAATCACAGGAACAACATCGGAACCGCCCAGACTTCCACCGTTCCGAATCACCAGGCCGATTCCGACACCCATCAGACCGCCTCCGCATAATGCCGCCAGCAGCGGGTCCTGTACCATATGCCGAATCTGCGGAATTCCTTCAAAGAAAGCCATCAGCACAGGATAGAGGAAAGTTCCCAGAACGATGGAGGCCGAGTACCGCTTCCCCATACAGAAAAAAGCCAGCACGAGCAGGGCCGCATTGACACACATGACGCCCATGGATACTGGCATATCCGTAAAATAATTCAGCAGCCGCCCGATCCCGGTAGCGCCTCCCACCAGAATACCATAGGGAAGGCAAAACGCCTCCACCGCAAATGCGTTCAATGCGATTCCCAGCAGAATCATAGAAATATTCACACCCGCTGTCCTGATACTTTTCATTAGTCCTTTCCCTTTCGTCTGTCAATAGTTTTCTGCCGGCTGTCACAAAAAAAGAGACGTGAAGAACGATGTTCCTCACGGTCTCTCTGATATTCTCTCTCCGCTGCAGAATGTATATTCGTGCCTGACAAATGCATTTTATCACACTGCCCGCCGTTGTCAATATTCCGGTGCGGGATTTTACTTTATTTTAATCTCGTTTTTCCGCCGGCCCTCACAGCGAAGACCTCACAGCTGAATGGAGACTGCTCCGCTATGCGCCTTAATCGAGTTTCCCGATTACATAATCCGCAAACTCCCTGCAGGTTGCTCCCTCCGGGAAGCCGGTAACTACCACGCTCTTCTCGATTTCCAGACACTCCTCCAGAATCTTTTCCAGCCCGTTTGCCTTGGCCGTGAATCCGATATGCCGGAGCATCATCACCACAGCTTTGAACAGACTGGCCGGGTTGGCATAATCCCCCAGTCCGTCCTCGATCATCCGGGGTGCGCTTCCGTGAATAGCCTCGAACATCGCGTACTGATCTCCGATATTGGCGCTCCCTGCTGTACCGACGCCGCCCTGAATTTCCGCCGCCTCGTCAGTGATAATGTCGCCGTAAAGATTCGGAAGCACAAAGACCTGGAACTGACTGCGGATTTCCGGATTGACCAGATTCGCCGTCATGATGTCGATATACCAGTCTTCCATCTCAATTCCCGGATAATGAAGCCCGACCTCATGACAGATCCGGGAGAAATTCCCGTCCGTCTTCTTCATGATATTCGCCTTTGTGACAATCGCCACTTTATTCTTGCCGTTGTCCCTGGCATAGTCGAACGCCTTCCTGGCGATTCTCCGCGTTCCCGGTTCTGTGGTTACCTTGAAATCAAAGGAAAGCTTTCCCGGAACCTCAACGCCTTTGCTGCCCAGAACATATTCACCCTCAGTGTTCTCACGGAAAAATATCCAGTCGATTCCCTTCTCCGGCACACTGACCGGACGGACATTGGCATACAGATCCAGCTCCCGCCGAAGCGTAACATTAGCACTTTCCAGACTTCCGCCCTTAGGCGTGGTGGTGGGACCCTTCAGGAGAACATCGCATTTGCGGATCTCCTCCAGAACGTCCTCCGGAACTGCCTCCATTTTCTGAAGGCGGTTTTCTATAGTCAGTCCTTCAATAGGCTTCAGCACAATACGGCCGGAGGAGATCTCATCACGCAGAACGACCCGCAGGAGACGTTCTGCCTGTTCCATGATGATCGGTCCGATTCCGTCGCCGGGGCAGATTCCGATGGTGATTTTGCTGAGTTCCCTGAAATTTTTCGGCGGTTTGCTGCCTTCTTCCATCTCCATCACACGGCTGAGCTGATCCATCAGAAGATTCCGGAACTGTCCGGTCAGATCAGCAATCACCGCCATTTCATTCATTTCCTTGATGCTCATATCTACAAGATCAGAGACGAAGGAAGTCTTCGCTCTGGCTCTTCTTCTCTCCTTTCTGTTGGTTATTCTGATATTCCACTGTCTGTTGCGTGCCGCGTTTTTCATATTGAGTCGTTTCCGGCCAAACATGTCTACTGTGCCTCCTTCGCCACGTATTTCAGCAGACCTCCCGCACGCAGGATCGCCCTCTGGCGTTCCGTGTACGCACAGCGCAGCGGGAAACTCTTCCCGCTCGTTTCATCCAGAAGCGTAATCGTTCCGTTCTCCATGCCCCTCTCGATACCGGACAGTTTCAGCTCGTCTCCCTGCTGAAGCTGCTCGTAATCATCCGGATTCTCAAAGGTCAGGGGCATGATTCCGGCATTGATCAGATTCGCCGCGTGGATCCGCGCGAAGCTCTTGGCGATAACCGCCCTCACGCCGAGATACAGCGGAACCAGCGCCGCGTGTTCCCGGGACGAACCCTGCCCGTAATTCTCTCCGCCGACAATCATGCTTCTTCCTGCTTTCTTCGCCCGCTCCGGAAACCCAGGATCGCAGACCTCAAAGCAGAACTGCGACAGATACGGGATATTGGAACGATACGGCAGAATCCTGGAACCCGCCGGCATGATATGGTCTGTGGTAATATTGTCGCCGACCTTCAGCGCCAGCGGGGCTGAAAGTTCATCCTCCACCGGCTCGCCCGCCGGGCATTCCCGGATATTGGGGCCACGCAGAATCTCAACCTCTGCCGCTTCCTCAACCGGCGCAGGCTGAAGAATCGCACTGTCGTCAATCCTGAATGCCTCCGGCATATGAATCGGAGGAAGCTCACCCAGCTTCGCAGGATCGGTAATCTCACCGAAAATCGCTGCCGCCACTGCAGTCTCCGGGGAAACAAGATACACCTTTCCGTCCTTTGTTCCGCTGCGTCCCTCAAAGTTGCGGTTAAACGTCCTCAGTGACACGCCTCCGCTGTTCGGCGAAAATCCCATGCCGATACACGGACCGCAGGCGCATTCCAGCACCCGGGCTCCGCTGGACAGAATATCCGACAGAGCACCACAATCCGCCAGCATGGTCAGAACCTGCCGGGATCCCGGCGAAACGGACAGACTTACGTCAGGGCTGATCACTCTGCCCTTCAGCAGTGCCGCAACTTTCAGCATATCGTACAGAGAAGAATTGGTACAGGAGCCGATACAGACCTGATCCACCCTGGTTCCCTCGACGGAGGCCACATCCACCACCGCATCCGGGCTGTGGGGACATGCGATCTTCGGCGTAAGAGTATCAAGGTCGATGTCGATTATCCGATCGTAGACCGCATCCGGGTCGCTTGCCAGGGGAACAAAGTCCTCTCCGCGGCCTTCGGCTTCCAGAAACGCCTTTGTCACCTCATCAGAAGGGAAGATGGACGTGGTCGCTCCCAGTTCTGTTCCCATGTTAGTGATCGTTGCCCTTTCCGGTACGGAAAGTTCTCTGATCCCGGGACCTCCCCATTCGATAATCGCTCCTACACCGCCCTTGACAGACAGAATGCGCAGAATCTCCAGACTGATATCCTTCGCCGTGACAAAGGGCCGCAGCCGGCCCGTAAGATTCACTTTGTACATCTTCGGCATATTAATATAATACGCTCCGCCTCCCATGGCCACCGCGACATCCAGACCGCCGGCGCCCATCGCCAGCATTCCGATACCTCCGCCGGTAGGCGTATGGCTGTCCGATCCGATCAGCGTTTTTCCGGGGCGACCGAACCGCTCCAGGTGAACCTGATGGCAGATTCCGTTCCCCGGACGGGAAAAGCGGAGTCCGTATTTCTTTGCCATCGACTGAATGAATCTGTGATCATCGGCGTTCATGAATCCGGACTGAAGCGTATTGTGATCGATATATGCTACGGAGAGTTCCGTACGTACCCGGGGAATACCCATGGTTTCGAATTCCAGATACGCCATGGTTCCAGTCGCATCCTGCGTCAGCGTCTGGTCGATGCGGAGTGCGATTTCCTCTCCCGGCTCCATCCGGCCGCTGACAAGATGCTCTCTGATGATCTTCTGTGCAATGGTCTCTCCCATTCTTATGCCTCCTCTTTCTTTGCTGCGTTCTCGTTCTCTGCTGTCTTTCTGTTTTTTCGGCTCTCTCTCTCCCTCACGACGCCCTTATATGCGTGTTCCACATGAACGAGCATCAGCGTCTCCACCTTGGTGTCCTCGTGCTCCGCCAGTGCGTCCAGAATCGCCCGGTGCTCCGCAATGGATTCCGGTACACGCTTTTCATTACTCTGCAGCGATGCGTTACGGAACTTCATAATCTTGTGGTGCAGAGGGGAAAGAATTCCCTGAAGCACCGTGCTTCCGCAATACTCATAGATTGTATCGTGGAAATCCGTATCCAGATCTCTGACCTTGACCGTATCATTTTTCTGTGCATAGAATTCCTGCTGGTCGATGATGTCAGAAAGCCTGCGAATGCCCTCGCCGTCGATGAGCTGGGAAGCCCACCGGGTCGCCAGCACCTCAATGCGCCTCTTCACCTCATATGCGTCATCCACGTCCTTATCCGTGATACCGAGAACGACCGTCCCGTTGGGGGAGTCTGCAACAAGCCGTTCCTCCAGCAGCCGGCTCAGCGCCTCCCGGATCGGCGTCCTGCTCACGCCAAGCTCCGCTGCGAGACGTTTTTCGCTGATGATCTCACCGATAGCATATTCACCGCTCAGAATGTTATATTCGATACGTTCAAAAACCTGATTCGCCAGGGATACACTTTTATATTCGATCATTTTGTTTCATCTCCTTCAGTTTCTCGCGAAGCTCACGATTAGATATATTTGTTGTTCTGCCCTCATCATACAGCCTGTCGACCCACTCCTTCAGTTCGGCCACGATCGGATCTTCCTTCCGGATCTCATTCTCTCCCGTCAGATTGTAATGATCGTTGATCCAGTATGCGATTCCGGCAAGTCCGCTCGTCTTGCTCACCGTCACTCCCGGTTTCCTCTTCAGCAGTTTCTCCGTATTGAAGATATTATAGACCTCCTCATCCTTCAGCAGTCCGTCAGCGTGGATTCCCGCCTTGGTGACATTGAAGTCTTCTCCGACAAAGGGTGTCCTCGGAGGAATTTCGTAACCGATTTCCTCCTCGAAGTATTTACCGATGTCTGTAATCGCCGTTGTGTCCATCCCGTCCAGAGAACCCCGGAGTCCGGCATATTCAAATACCATCGCCTCCAGAGGAATGTTTCCTGTCCGCTCTCCGATGCCGAGAAGTGAACAGTTTACCGCGCAGCAGCCGTAGAGCCAGGCAGTGGAAGCGTTTGATACCGCATGATAAAAGTCGTTGTGTCCGTGCCATTCCAGCATTTCGCTGGGTACGCCGGAGTAATGCTGCAGTCCGTAAATGATTCCGGAAACGCTCCGGGGCAGCGCGGCTCCGGTATACGGCACGCCGTATCCCATTGTGTCGCAGGCGCGGATTTTCACCGGAACTCCCGCCTCCTCCGAAAGTTTCATGATCTCGTTAACGAAAGGAACAACGAACCCGTAAAAGTCCGCTCTGGTGATATCCTCCAGGTGGCACCGGGGAACCACGCCGGCATCGAATGCGGAACGTATGGTTTCCAGATAGTATTCCACTGCCTGCTTTCTGGTCATGTTCATCTTCTTGAAAATATGGTAGTCGCTGCAGGAAACCAGGATGCCGGTCTCCTTGATTCCCAGGTCACGCACAAGCTTGAAGTCTTTTTTGTTGGCGCGGATCCATGTGGTGATCTCCGGAAACTTCAGGCCGAGATCCATACACTCCTGCACCGCCTGACGGTCCTTTTCCGAGTAAATAAAGAACTCTGACTGGCGAATCAGTCCGTAGGGCCCGCCCAGCCGGGACATCAGTTTAAAAAGATCCACGATCTGCTTGACGGTATAGGGCGCCATGGCCTGCTGACCGTCGCGGAACGATGTATCTGTGATCCAGATATCCTCCGGCATGTTCATCGGCACGCGCCGCTGGTTGAACGCGATTTTCGGAGCCTCCTCATAATTGTACATATCACGGTAGAGATTGGGCTCCTTTACATCCTGCAGGGAATATTTGTAACTGGCCTGCTCCAGCAGATTGGTTTTTCTGGATATCTCCAACATATTGAAATGCCTCCCCCTTTAACACGTTAAACTGTTTCACTATGCATGTATACAAGTATATGCTCAAACGCGCCAAATGTCAAGTTTTCCGGCATGGCTGTATACCGGGATGTACCGGTACGATCCGGCATTTGCGCTCCACAATTCCCCCTATTCCTTCGTTTCCCCGCTTCTCGCTTTCCCCGCTTCCCGCTTCTCCTGATTTTCCGGTTTTCCCGCTCCCCGCAAAAAGAGACCGCTGTCCGGCGTCTGAACGATCGGCGTATCAGATGTCGGGGCAGCGGCCTCTGTGCATTCATACTGTGTTCTTTTGTCTTTCAGCGTCGGGAACAAAAGTGACCCGGCGCGTTTTTCATTTTTTATTTGCGGATTTCTTTACGGATTTCTTTTGTACGAATCTCCTCGCAGATCTGATTCACGAATTCGCCGAGAGGCTTGACTCCCTCGTCTCCCGCAAATCTGCTGCGGACAGATACCGTCCGGTCCTCCTCCTCCTTGGCGCCAACCACCAGCATATACGGGAGCCGGTCCATCTGCGCCTGGCGGAGCTTATATCCGAGACGTTCCGCGCTGTTATCCACAGTAACGTCAACACCGTTTCTGCGCAGCTCGCGGAAGACCTCCTGCGCATAGTCCTCGTATTTCTCCGATACAGGAAGGACGCGGACCTGCTCAGGGCAAAGCCATGTCGGGAATTTTCCGGCATACTTCTCAATCAGCCACGCCAGTGTGCGCTCATAGCATCCGATCGATGTTCTGTGGATGATGTACGGACGCTTCTTGCTGCCGTCTTTGTCGATATAATACATATCGTAACGTTCTGCCAGGAACATATCCAGCTGAATGGTGATCATGGTGTCTTCCTTGCCGTACACGTTCTTCGCCTGAATGTCCAGCTTAGGTCCGTAGAAGGCGGCTTCACCCTTCTCTTCCGTATACTCGAGTCCGATCTCATCCAGAATCACCTTCATCGCGTTCTCGACCTTGTCCCATTCCTCCGCGGTTCCCAGATATTTATCCGCATTGTCCGGGTCCCATTTGGAGAACCGGTATGTCACATCCTCCTCCAGACCCAGCGTGGTCAGACAGTATTTCGCCAGTGCGACGCAGTTTTTGAATTCCTGGTCGATCTGTTCCGGCGTGCATACCAGATGACCTTCTGAAATAGTGAACTGACGGACTCTCGTGAGGCCGTGCATTTCTCCGGAATCCTCGTTACGGAAAAGCGTTGAGGTTTCACCCATGCGGTACGGCAGATCACGATAGCTCTTCTGTGTCGCTTTGTACACATAGTATTGGAACGGGCAGGTCATCGGGCGAAGCGCATAGACATTGCTGTCCGCATCATTTTCAATCAGCGAAAGATCTTCTACACCGTGGATCTGGCGTTCTGCCTCCGCAGCACTGTTCAGCTGCTCTTTGTCTTCATAGCCGAAGACGAACATGCCGTCCTTATAGTGGTACCAGTGATCAGAGATCTTATACAGTGCGGACTTCGCCATCAGCGGCGTTTTGGTACGGACATAGCCCCATTCGTAGTCCTCAGTGTCTTCAATCCATCTCTGAAGTTTCTGGATGATTTTGGCGCCCTTCGGCATGATCAGCGGAAGACCCTGACCAATGACATCAGCTGTTGTGAACAGTTCCATCTCGCGGCCCAGGCGGTTGTGGTCGCGGTTCTTGATATCCGCAAGATATTCCAGATACTCTTCCAGATCCGCTTTCTTCGTGAACGCTGTGCCGTAGATTCTGGTCAGCATTTTGTTATGCTCGTCTCCCCTCCAGTATGCTCCGGATGTGGATGTCAGCTTGAACGCCTTGATCTGCTTTGTGCTCATCAGGTGCGGTCCCGCACAGAGCTCGATGAAATCTCCCTGCTGATAGAAGGAGATGGTTGCATCCTCCGGCAGATCATTGATCAGCTCAACCTTGTACGGCTCCTGCCTCTCCTCCATCAGCTTCAGCGCTTCCTCCCGGCTCAGGGTGTAATATTCCAGCCGGTCTCCCTTTTTTATGATTTTCTTCATCGCCGCTTCTATCCGATCCAGGTCGGAGCGATCCAGCGGTTTCAGATCAAAATCGTAGTAAAACCCGTTGTCGATGGCCGGACCGATGGCAAGCTTCGCCTCCGGGAAAACCTGCTGTACAGCCTCCGCCAGCACATGGGCGCAGGTGTGGCGATAGGCCTTCTTTCCGGCATCAGAATCGAAAGTCAGAATGCTGACCTCGCTGTCTCTGTCCACAACAGTTCTCAGATCGACGACCTCGCCGTTCACCTCGCCGACGCAGGCGACCCGGGCAAGCCCTTCACTGATGTCTTGGGCGATTTCATAGACGGAAAGGGGATGACTGTATTCCTTAACGCTTCCGTCCTTCAGTGTGATTTTCATAAGTATTACCTCCTTCTCGCTGCATGCCGGCAAAAACAAACAACGCCCCTGCCGACATTATCTCTGTCAGAAGGGACGCATACTGATCGTATCCGCGGTTCCACCCATCTTCCGGACGACGCGGGCTGTTCTCAGGCGATGGATTAAACCGCAGCGTTTCCGCCGCGTCTCGCCAGCTCTGTGCCGTCCGACGCTCTTTTCGGCTTTTCACGCAGCCACGCGGGCATGATTGGTGCCACTCAGAGGGGGTCTTCAGTACGCTCCGGCTGGAATGCTCCCACCGTCCACTCCTCTCTGCGAACCGGGATGCGAACTTACTCTTCTCGTCATCGTGATGCAAACATAATACTACGCGAAAAGAAAAAAAGCAACAGAAAAAATAAAGTAATACAAAAAAATTGACCGGTTACATCTTATTTCACTCCGAAGGTTCCATCTTTCGTCCCTGCCCGTCCGCAGTTCCCGAAACTTTCCTCTTCAGCCCAGAACCTTGATCTCCTTTCCGGATAACCCTGGCTCCAATGATGTAACCGGCTCAATTATTCTGTTGCTCAAACACTTCTGGTGGACTCACCCTCCTTCATACGCCATATCAGCCAAGATATGACTTGATCTCAAGCGAACCTGCTTCGTCGCTTTACGCTTCCTTGCTTCTCGCTTTTCTTGTTTTTATTTTAGCACAATCGAAGGAAATGTCAAGCCAAAACAGAATTTTCAATGTATTATTTCCTCCACAAGCTGAACGGCCGCAGAAAACAGAACGGCCGCGGAAAAGGTTTCCCGCGGCCGCACCGTTCATTGTTCATTCAGCGATAAGCCTGGTCTCCCGCTGTCATGCCATAGTTCCCGGATTACTGAAACACGACATAAACAGTATGGGCTTTCTTCACTGATTTAAACGTGTATTTGTTTTTCAGCTTCTTGTATTTTCCGTCGATTTTCACCGAAACCGTCCGGTGACCGGCGCGCGGCGTCACTTTCACGACGTATTTCTTGCCGTATTTGACTGTTTTAGATTTGCTCACTGTACCTGCTCCGCTCTTGCCGGTTTTAATCCGGAAACTGCGCAGAGTCTTCTTCAGCGCACGCGTATATGACTTGTACAGATTACGCAACTCCTCCGGATCCTGGCTGTCGCTGACCGCCTTCAGCGCCTTGCGGACAATCGGCTTTGCCTTCTTCTGATTATATTTTTTCCCGTTCAGGTATTTCTTCAGATTCTTCCGGTATTTCCCCTTCAGTTTCTTCAGTTCCTTCTTTTTATCCGGAACCTTGTCCATCTCGGCCTTCATCTCATCGACAACACTGTCGCGTACCTGCACCTGCAGATACATCATGTCGGCCCTGTCGATATACTTCTCATAGATGGTCCCCAGCTTATCCCAGTTATCACTGCTGTAATCCCGCTTCTTGTACTGATAGAAGATCTGTTTCATCTTTTTCTTGAGCCGGACAATGTCTCCGCCGGACGCTTCCTCCATCTGGGATTCATCGATTCCCGCGGCCTTCGTCACATCCTGAAGGAAACGGTTATACCGTTCCAGCATGACGGTCATAATCTTATCCCTCTTCAACTGCGCCTTGAAAGTCTTCAGCTGTCCGTCGAATGCGTCTTTCTTTCCTTTGTAACCCATATCAGGGAGATCCTTGCGGATGTATTCTTTCGCCCATTTCACCAGCAGCTTCCGGGCAGCAGACATCTCTTGGTTCGTATAGACCCAGTTTCCGATGGAGATTCCTTCCTCTTCATCCTCAGAATCTTCGTCGATCTCGATGTATGAGTCTTCCTCGTTCTCTTCGATTTCTTCAACCTCAGCCGCGACAAGGGCGTATTCTCTGAAGGTGCTGACCTTGTCGATTTTCTCTGCGAGTTCAGCCCTCCTGTCATTGATCAGCCCCCGGTAATAGGAGTTATAATCTGAAGCCTTGTAGCCGGAAAGGGCTTTTTTCGCATCCTTCTTCAGTTCCGTTTTCATATCCCTGAGGTCGGACGCCCCGGTTACATACTGCTTGGTCTGGCTTCCCAGAGCTTCTATGGTCTGAATCGGCTCCAGGATCTCATCGGGAACGATGATGAAGAAGAAGAAATATCCTTCGATTATCTCATCGGCCGAAGTTGCGTCATTCACCTTCTTCATGACCGTGTCGTAAGCGGTCTGCATCTCATTCCATACCTCGGGACAATAATCCTCTTCCTCTTCCACAGACTCGTTCCAGGTGGATTTGATGGCGTCCCTGAGCATTTCCTTGATATTCGTCAGAGAAACGTCTTCCTCATCGTTGCGAATTATCGCACCGATTTTCTTCTTGCTGAGTTTCTGTTTACCGATGCTCACCTTACCGGTTGTTTTCGTGTTCGTTTTCGCAGAACCGCTGTCAGCCGCAAAGGCCAGAGACGGCATGAATGTAACCGTCATCACTACGATCAGCAGCGCGATCATCGTCTTTTTTAACATCTTTCTACCGCCTCTCTGCTATTTCTTAACTACCGCCTTTACGACATTGGAATACCCGTAATAACAGGTTTTTCCGCCATCTTTATAGAGCGCTCTTACCTTGTAATATCCGTTTTTCTTCGTCTTGATGCTGCATGTCACGCGACTTCCGGACGAAATCGTTTTCACCGTTTTGAATTTTCCGTTTCTGGAATCAGAACGACTGACGATATACCCGGCGGCGACCGGATTCTTTTTCCACTTCAGTTTTACTGATGTTTTCTTCTTCTTTCCGTACTGCCGGAGATTATAGTCGCTCTTTCCTTTGTACGTCTTCTTCGCGACGATCACTTTTTTGTATACGGTAACATCCGCATCCTCATCCGGCAGGCTGCTGTAGGATGCGGTCAGATAGAACACTCCCGGTTTCTTCGGCGTGACCGCACCAGTCTCAGAGTCAACGGCAGCTACCGTACGGTCATTGACGGACCAGGTTATATGATCGTTTGCAATGATGTCTGAGCCGCTTTTTCCGTTTTCATCCTGCAGAACAGCTCCGAATTCAAATGTTTTTCCCATCGGAATCCATTTGGCGGACTTTGTGAAGACAATTTTCTCCGCCTTGTTTTTCACCGTGACGCTGATACTTCCTTTTATCATCTTCGGACTGCTCTCGGACAGTGCCGCCGCTGGAGCCGCAAATGCGTATCCGGTGATGGTGGCGGTTCCGATTCCGACGCCTTCCACAGTTCCGCTTTCGTCTACAGTCGCGACAGATTCGTTGTCAGATTTCCAGTAAATTTCTTTATTGCTGGCGTTTCCCGGCATAATCCTCGCCTTCAGATACACGCTGTCTCCCACCGCAAGCTCATGGCTGGACGGCAGTTCCTTGCTGCTGACTGTCACAGACTCGACCGGTACGGCTTTATTCACTGTAACCTCACAGGCCGCCGTCTTCCCGTTATCCGTCTTCGCTGTAACGGTCACCGTTCCCGCCGTATTTCCGGTGACTCTGCCGTTCTGATCCACGGAAGCCACCGATGCATCGCTGCTGGACCAGGTCACCCTGGACAAAGACGTCGCAGGCAGAACTCTGTATTCCAAACAGATATCATCTCCGGCGGTAACAGTTGCCTCCTTCAGTTTCTGTGTTATCGACTCTGCCTCCACCGAAGCACTGGCGTTTTTGGCATTCTCCACGCACTTTTTCGCGCTCACCAGCCCGTATCCGCCGCGGTCTTTGCTGAATCCGTCAGGCTTCACGGTCGATCCCTTGATGATGTTCTGAACCTGCATTGCCGTCAGATTCGGGTTTGCGTCCAGCATCATGGCCGCAATGGCAGCCACCATCGGCGAAGCCATGGATGTTCCGCTCATCATTTCATAAGAATCGCCCGGCGTGGTGCTCAGCACCGAGCTTCCCGGCGCCATCACGTCAACATAGGTTCCGTAGTTGCTGTAGGAATTGGCGAACACGCCCTTCTCATCTGCCGCCGCAACATCGATGACCTCGCCCATGCTCCCGGGATCGTTGTATGCATCGTTTGCGTCATTTCCCGCTGCCGCGACAAAAACAACCTGTCTGTTGTTGACTCCGTCCAGAATCGCTTTTTCCTGCAGACGGTCTCTCGACTCGCCTCCGAAACTCATATTGATGACTCTGGCGCCGTTGTCGACAGCATAATTGATGGCGTTGACGATGTCAAAGCTGTAGAAGTATTCACCATCCTGACTGCCTCCCACCATCATGAATTTAACCAGATCGTTTTTATATCCAGAGGCAACACCTGCTCCTCCGTATCCGTTCCCATAGTCGGCAGCGATGATTCCGGCCACATGTGTTCCGTGGTCAGAGGTGTCGTCCCTCGAGGTGATTTTCTGTCCGTTCAATGTCCTGACATAGGCGGAAGACGTCATATTCGCCTGCAGATCCTGATGCTTCGCATCCATTCCGGTATCCACCGCGGCAACCTTTGTAACCGCATGAGACCCCGAAAGAATATCCCATGCGCCCCTGGCGTCCAGAAGACTGATCTGGTACTGATACTTGGCCGCGCGGGAGGGGTTCAGATACGGGTCGTCGTTCCTGACTCTGTACCGGTAGTTCGGTTGTACATCCACAACCTTCCGGTCGTTCTGAAATTCCTGAATCGCTTCCTTCATGGAATCACCCTGATCGAGTTTGACTCTGACGGCCTTTTCATCCTCATTGGCCGTGATGATTTTCTCCGCGGTTGCGTCGTGATTCTCCACATTCTTCCGAATACTTTTGTTCGAGGTGCTGTCGTCATATGTGACAATCAGTTCCTGCTTCGCATACTTTCTTCCCTTAAGCAGCTCCGATGCGGTCTGCTGTCTGGCCGCCACATTACTTTCCGGGCCGGATGTCTCTGGTTTTTCCAACCCGAAAACGCCACAACCCTGACTGATGATCAGTGCTGCGGAAAGCGACAGGGTAACGATAATCTTACTTCCTTTCACTTCGTCTCCTTTCCCAATAGCCGTGAAAATTAACCTCCGGATGAAGATCCATTCGCTTCACCCTTCCATATAATTTTCTTATAATTCGCAATACCTGTCAAGTGTTTTCTTTTTTTCGTCACGTTCAGCGGCAGCTTATCAGCAGAAGATGCTTGAAATTCCAATATAAAATCCGATATGTCCTGTTATCCGATGCGGGACTGTCTGTCAATCGCCCTGCTCAGAAACTTACGGCGCGTCAAAAGTCAGTTGACCGGAGGCTCTGATATCGTCAAGGTGAAATTCCCTGCTCTTTTCTTTTCCTGTCATGATCCTGAGTCCGCCAAGAGCCAGCGCCTGCATCTCATGTTCTCCGGGATAAATATGCACCGGCGCGATAAAACCCGCATACTCTTCAATCATCGCCGTCAGCATCCCGGAATACGCGAGACCTCCGGTCAGGATCACTCCGTCACATTTTCCTTTGTGCACGATAGAAAGTTCCCCGATTCCCTTGGAAATCTGGTAGGCCTGTGCCCGGTACAGCAATGCAGCCTCTTTATTCCCGTCCGCAATCATTTTCTCGATTTCCCTAGCATCCGAGGTTCCCAGATATGCCTTCAGTCCGCCGTTTCCGCGAATCATGGATTTCATTTCCTCATAGGTGTAGTTTCCGCTGTAACAAAGTTTAACGATGGGAAGGATCTGCGTAAACCCGGATCGTTCCGGGGAAAATGGACCGTCGTCATCACCGATGGAATCTACAATCTGCCCGTTTTCGATAGCACAAAGAGATACCCCTCCGCCCATATGGGCGATAATAAGTCTAAGGGAATCATATGTCACGCCTTGATCCTGCGCAAAGCGCTCCGCCATCGCGTGCATATTCAGTACATGGCAGCTGGATCTCCGTATAATCTCCGGAAAACCCGTGATCTGAGCCACCTTCGGCAGTGATGCGCCCGTAACCGCATCATAAATATATGCGTCGATGCCGGCTTCATCTCCCAGCATTTTGCCGAGAATGCCGCCCAGATCTGAGGCATGAGGCGATGCGTACTCCTCATGAGACAGCGCGGTAACCAGTTCATCATTCACCCGGTATCCGCCTGTTCCTATTCCCCATACCATGCCGCCGCGGCACATTATATCATCAAAATCGGAAACGGACAGATTCTGTCTGTCAAGGAACCGGCGAATCGCCTCCAGCCTGAGGGGTATCTGTTCGTACAGACCGCCGCAGGCGGCGAGTTCTTCCGGGGAATGAGAAACAGATTCCCCTGCAGTTTCCTTTTCATCCTCATACACCGCTAGTTTCGTACTGGTGGATCCGGGATTGATAATCAGCTGACGGATACTCATAATGCTCCCCTTCCTGCGACCAGCGACGCCAGCGCCATCGATACGAACTTCTCTTCTGCGGATGCCCCTCTTGAGGTCAGCACCACTGGAACCTTCGCACCTGTGACGATTCCGGCCATCTTTGTTCCTCCGTGCAAAATCATCGCCTTATGCATCAGATTTCCTGCGGACATATTCGGTACCAGCACCATATCGAAATCGCCGCAGTAGGGACACTGAAATCCCTTTCGCTCAGCGATTTCCCGGCTGAAAGCGATATCGAATGAGACCGGTCCCACAACCTCGCATCCCGGAATCTCCCCGTTCCGGTTCATCTCCTCCAGAGCTGCGGCATCCACCGTCTCCGGCATCTTCGGATTGACCTTTTCGACCCCAGCGAGCACGGCGATGCTTGGATTTTCAACGCCCAGTCTGTGGAAGATATCCACTGCGTTCAGAATGATATCCCGTTTCTGCTCCAGAGTGGGATACAAAATCATGCCCCCGTCGGAGATCGCCAGCAGCCGCGACATCTGCGGAACCTCATTGTAGGAAAAAATATTCATCGTCCTGCCCGTGTTCATTCCATTCTCCCTGTTCACAAGAGGCTTCAGCACATCGCGCGTTTCCGCCATGCCTTTCATGATAAATTCCGCGCACCCGTCGCGAACAAGCCCCACGGCCTTTTCACCGCAGTCTTTAGAATCCCTGCCGTACACGATCTCGTACTGCTCCGGGTCCTCGCCGAACTGTTCCAGAAGTTCACGGATCCGCGCCGCATCTCCCACAAGAACAGGAACAGCGATACCTTCCTGCGCCGCACTGATCACAGCCCGTATAACATGCTCCTCAGCAGCACCCGCCACCGCGACCCGACGGGGCCGTTCATGTGCCTGACACTGCTCTACGATCTGAGAAAAACTGCTGTATTTCATCTTCCATATCACCCGCCTTCCGCGCATCGTGCATAATGCGTAATCTATTTTTTATTATATCGCATCTCCCCCGTCTGTCAATATTCAATACGTGCGCTGCCATTGGCTCATCCATTGAACTGTACACCGTTTCCGACGTCAGTGCACCGCTTATGCCATCATCTGTACACCGTTTCATCCCTTGACATCCCATCCGCACGTCCGTATACTGTACTAAAATAATGTTTTGTGCACAAAGAAGGATTCTATGACCATCCAGAAAACAACAATCAGAGAACAGATCTACACGATCGTCCGTCAGCGCATTCTTTCCGGGGAACTTGGACTGGGCGAAAAAATCAACATCATGGCACTGTCCGCCGAACTGAATGTCAGCAATACGCCGGTGCGGGAAGCACTCTCCATGCTGGAGCGCGACGGGCTCATCAAGGTCACGCCGAACGCCGGGCCACGGGTCATCGAATATTCCCCTGAGCTTTTCGCCTCCGTGGAAAAAGCCGTGGAGGCGCTGATGCTGGGCGCCCTGGAGCTGATTATCCATACCGGGAAAAAGGCCGCTCTCTGCGATATGCTGCGGGAGGCTCTGGCTCATCAGCTGGAAACTCACAAAACCGCACCTCTCCACGAATACACCCGGACTTCCATGAAGTTCGACGGCTGTTTCATCCGCTGCACAGAAAACGATTATCTGCTGAAGATGTATCTGGAGGTTATGGACATCTTCTACCTGGTCGCACTGTACGACCAATCCATCCGGGATGAGGAACGTCTGATTATCATTGAGGAGCACAGAAGAATTCTCCGCGCCATCGAAGGCGATAAATACGAGGAGGCAAGACAGCTGATCATGAAACATTACGGCAGAATGGACGGCGGTTCCGCACCGGACGGGGAACAGGCAGGGTGACTTCTATGCATCAGACACTGACAGAAATCGACCTGAACACTTCCCCCAGGGTCCTTCTCCTGGGCAACGGACTGAATCGCGCATATGAAGGTTTCTCCTGGTCTGACATGATCGCCGGTCTGGGCTATCGGGAATTTTCGCTGCGGGAGCGCCGGGCCATCGCCAGTCTGCCCTATCCTCTGCAGACGGTAATTGCTACCGGAGACCGGATCGACACCAGACTGATGGAAAACGCACAGAAATACGATACTGATCTCCTGCCGGCGCAGCAGGCGTTGTTTCAGTGCTTTACCGATCTACCCTGGGACGCGGTGCTGACCACCAATTACACCTTTGAAATCGAAAAGGCCATCGACCCCTCTTTCAATTGCCGTACAAAGGCTTACCTGCCTTTTCAGATGAGAACGGTCGATGATGCGTCAGAAGAGGATGCCTATGCCCTCTATCAATATTACAAAATGGAGGATGCGGCACCGATCTGGCACATTCACGGAGATTTGACGCAGCCGGACTCCATGATCCTGGGCCATTACTACTACGGAAACGCCATCAGCCGTCTGCACAACTACTCCCGTGTCTTCACAAAGGAAATCGCGCGGCGCGAAAAAGCCGGATCAGCCTTTGTCCCCCTCTCCTGGGTAGACTACTTCCTGCTTGGCGACGTATACATCGTCGGCCTGGGCATGGATTATTCAGAGTCCGACCTGTGGTGGCTGGTGAACTGCAAGAAGATCTTCGGCCGCGGTTCCATCCGCCTCTACTATGCCACGGATGAGAAATTAAAACGACCGGTGGAGCGCATCTCCTATATGCGAAAATGCCTGGCCAAGCAGCTCCTCTGCGAAGCCTACGCCGTGGAATACATCCCGGAGTCCCTGGAAAGCAGTGATTACGCGGACTATTACCGCAGAACCGCAGAAACCATCAGTCAATATCTGTAAGCATCGGCAGCAAAGCCCCGGACGGGAGCCGCCGACCGCCATCGAATCGAAGGCGCAAATCCGGCTATACCCGCCCCGGTTCTTTTTTACACTTCAGAAAGCGTCTTTTCAGAAGACTTATTCCTCCACATAAAACTCCATCGGATAGGGAAGATACGCGATCGGATCCATCTGGTCCACTGTAACATATCCTGCCGGGGCGCTGATCAGCGTCGGAATCCGGTTTACGATGGTGGCGCAGGTATGTTCCACCGTTGCCGGCTTTACAACGTGGTACTCCACATCCGGCTCTCCGCTTATCCACCAGTCACACATATCCCCGTCCTCAGGACGGTAAACCTTTCCGATGGTCTCCTCCTCCACGGTAATCCCCTGCATGGTTTCCGCCGTTACCACCGCGGACATTCCGATGCAGCGTCCCGCCTGAATGTCTTTTCCCAGAGTGTCACTGTAAATATTCTCTTCCAGCGTGATCGGCACATGCTTCTGGTCTATACTTCTGATGGTGAGGTGCAGCTTGTTACAGATGGCCTCTACAGAGTTCCATGCATAGGAGGCTTCAAATTCCTTAGGATGGGCGATATTCTTCTCAAATTCCTCCGGGGTGAGATCGCATCCGTGCGCGTTGGCAAGCGCCATTCCGTACTCATCCACATTGTAGCTGTAAGCTCCTTTAATCTTTGTCACTCTGTTGCAGCCCGCAACCGCCATCGCCACCATGTTGATCCAGAATATGTCCTGCATCCCCGCACCGGTAATTGTACATCCGGTTTCCTTTGCCAGCGCATCCAGACGGTTGATTTCCGCTGCCGCCGTCGTCCACGGGTAAATCGCCTCCTCACAGGTCGTGATAACATTGATTCCCCGGGCAACGCACTTTTCCACCATCGGATAAATGTCTCTGATAAAGCTGAACAATGTCACGATCGCCACATCCGCGTCACATTCATCCAGAACCTTATCCGCATCGTCAGAGATGGAAACCCCGGTCTTGATTCCCAATTCCGCCCAGTCGCCGACATCCATTCCGATAATGTCCGGATTCACATCGATTGCGCCGACAATTTCCGCCCCGTGTCCATGAGCATACCGCAGAATATACTTACTCATCTTACCGCAGCCATATTGCACAACTTTGATCTTTTCCATGTTTTACCTCCCATCTTCTATAAATGTATGATTTTCTTACCTTAAGTTTAAAGTCTGATCCCGGATGAGAGTCAAGATGAAAATGTTATTTTTTTGTCAACTATTCGCGGCTGTTTAATACGTGCTCAGGCATCGAATATTCCCCGAATATCAATAGAACAAAGGGAAATCCGGCGGGCTGCGCCCCTCTCATTCCGGGAACTTCACCGGTACCTGAAGCCTGATGAACATATTTCTGCGCTTCTCGTCGAAGACGTTGAATTCAGAAAGAATCTCACAGATATAATCTCCGGAAACAGAAAACTGATTCTCTTCACAGTAGGACAAAAGTCTATCCGCATAAGAGAGTTCATCCTCATACCGGTCAGTATAGATGCAGGCGTACATACCGCTCTCTACAATGGTCATATCCTTCCGGAGTTTATTGAGAGTATGATCCCCGAAGATGAATACTTTGTCCGCGACGAAGTTCCGCCGTTCATAATCGGCTCTCGCAATCGACGTTCCGATGCTGTATGTGTGAATTCCGGGGAAGCCGTTCTCGATCAGCGCGAAGCGAAGCTCCGTCAGACAGGTCTCGAAGTCTGAAAGATCGCCCTCATAGAAATTATTCTGCGCGGGAATCGACCACAGGTACCGCCGGTCGTTGTATTCCAGAGAAATGGTGCCCTTGACCGGAGACTTCCGGTAACGTTCCATCGCGCGAATGGCGCGCTCCACCGCGTTGCGCCGGATCTCGAGCACCCGTATTTCTTTGTGAATCTGTTCATATTTCTCCGCCAGGATCGCCTCAATCCTGGTAATGTCTTCTGTGCTGAGTACAGTCTGAATTTCCTGAAGACGCATCCCCAGTTCCTTCATATACGCAATCATGTCCAGACGGGCGTTCTGATAAATATCGTAGTAGCGATATCCCGAATCCGGATCAACAAAGGCCGGCTTCAGCAGTCCCTCTCTGTCATAAAGCCGGAGCGTGGCAATAGTGATGTGATTCAGCCTCGCCATTTCACCGATACTGAGAAGTCCCTCTTTCATATCATTTTCCTTTCTTCCCGGAACGGATACCGTCCCATTCGGTCCGCGTATGTTCCCTGCCTGAAAAATCTCTGATATACGGCGGGCGCCCCGTCTCTGCGCAGGTTCCCGCACTTCCGGACTGCCGGTTCCGGTTCCGGACATTTCTGAAGATTTGCCCTGTACTTTCATTATATCTGCATCTTTGTCAGACTACAACCGGGATGATGGATTCAGCGGTAACAAAAATCGACAATGTTTTGCCCGGCTCCGCAGCGATGAACGGGACTGCGAGCATGATTACCGGGTCGCGCGTGAAGCGGCGCAAGTAGTGTAAATATTTGAAAACTATTGAAAATCATTAAAACGGAGGTTATAATCATGTGTAGCAGAGCTTTATCCGCACGCATTCACAAAGCTTACGAAATGAAGGTGCAGTCAGACACACCGAAGCGCGCCTGCGATGAAGAAAAACACATCACAAAACCGTCTGCTTAATATCATGCATTCAGTGTCAAATAGAGGGAACGAAAAAAATGAATACGCATAAAAGCAAGGGCACGCCGCGCGGCGTGCCTGAAAAAATAAATATTTTACCCGTATACGATACAAATCATAACCCGGAGCCGCGGAAAAATCGCGGTAAATCCGCCGCTAAACATACTGCCGCTAAAGGCGTACCGGATAAAATCAATTATTATACTCCGGTGCCCCCCAAACCGCGAAATATCGCACCCGGTGACATATCGACTATGTCACCCGTTAAATGGTGGCGCGCGTATAAAGCCGGCAAAGCAGAAGCAAAACAACTAACCATTGATGAAATAAAAGAAAAATATCATCTACATGATTTTGGTGGTCCGTTCTCCCGAGACGGTTTAATAGACCTGAAAGAAAATGGAACCTTCCCTTTAGGCAGATATAAACTATTTGCCGTTTTAGATATCCCGTTGATCCCCTGGATCAAACTAAAAAAGCACCCGCGCGCCTACAAAATCGTTAAATACTCCGCGGTTGGCGCCCTGGTAGGGATCAGCTTTATATCAATCGCGCTTGTTGTAGGAATTATATTCTGTATATTTTTCCTTTTGTATATCGCGAAACTATAGAGCCGGGGATGCTCACGCCGGACGGGGAAAGGACTGGCGCGTATGCTTACGCATCCGCCGTCCTGTGGCCGCTCCCTGCAGCGGCCTTGGACACACGACTGCCCGAACGTCCACCGGACGTTCAGGCTTCACGCCGTGGCCTTTTTCAGGTTCAAGTCCTTTTGATTAATCGATGTAATAAAAGACGGTGGCACAAGGCCACCGTCTTTTATTACATGGTTGCGGGGAAAGGACTTGAACCTTCGACCTCCGGGTTATGAGCCCGACGAGCTACCAACTGCTCTACCCCGCGATATCATATTGTGTTACTGTGACGCCCATTCTGTGTGATAGTAATGGTGCCGGCGACCGGGGTCGAACCGGTACGGGTATTACTACCCATGGGATTTTAAGTCCCAGGCGTCTGCCAATTCCGCCACGCCGGCAGAAAAAAATTGGCTCCGAGGGTGGGGCTCGAACCCACAGCCTACCGGTTAACAGCCGGTTGCTCCACCATTGAGCTACCTCGGAATAACGTTACTTTGTCCGCAACAGTTAGTATTATATAGCATAAACGGTAGGTTTGTCAACAGGTAAATTTAATATTTTTGGGTATTCTTCCACCGTTATTCCGCGTTCAGCAGAAATGGCAGATTTCGGCCGTTTTCGTATCGTCATCCGCTTCCGTAACTCTATGTTTCGATGTTCAGCACAGTGTTATTCGGCGGTTTCGCCGCACTCTGATCTGATGATTGCCGCGGCATCCTCCGGTGCAGTAATCATACAGATCCGTTCCGCAGTCAAATTTGAAATATCCGCGCAAGCGCTGGTGCATCCGCAGATGACCAGAAGATGTTTGTAGACAGTACCCGGTTCAGCGATATCAATCGACCAGTCAGGCTGCGCATCCCGGATCTTCCGCAGAAGCGCACCTCTGTCGTATCGGGGATTGCATCCTCCGCAGAATTTGACGCCGATCGCCACAGGTTTCCCGTCTGTCACCGGTTCCCGTGCTGTCGTCATATCCATCGGTTTCGCATCTGTCATCGGCTCCGTGTCCGTCGCCATATCTGCCTTCCGCTTCGCATCCGGCGCAGTCATCGCCCGCCTCCCCTCATCAGCGAGCGGGCAAATGCCATCATGTCTTCATCCACGGAGTTGTCCAGCAAAACCTCCCGGATTTCCGGCATCTCACGGCGGAAAACTTCTTTTACGACGTTCTCCAGCGTATCCTCTGCCGCATAGCAGCCGCCGCATGTACCGGTAAACCGCACCGTAAGAACGCCGTCTTGGTAATCCCGCATTTCCATGCCGCCCATATGGCTCTCCAGCACCGGATTAATCTTCTCATCGATAAGCGCCTGTATCTGTTCTCTTTTCTCGTTCTGCATCATAGCAGCACCGTTTCCTTTCCTTCTGTGTCTCCATACGCATTCTGTATGCCTTTCATGCGCGTCCTGTATGCGTTCCATACGTGTCCCATGCTGCGGTTCCGGCCGCCTACATATACAGCTCCATCAGCGCCATGGCGGCCACCGGCAGAGTTGCCAGCGACATCAGCGTCGTCATCGCGATTCCCTTCGCCATCAGGTCTGCATTTTTGTTTTCCCTGGCGGCAATCGCAACGGAAATCACCGCGCCCGGAAAGGCCGAAGCAAACACAAGCGTCAGCTTGGCCCAGTTCGTGAGAGGCAGCCAGTTACAGCCCAGGAACGTCAGCACCGGCACAAGCACCACGTTGACAAGGCAGACAATAATAAGCTTCCGGTCGGTAAAGGCAGATTTCAGATTGCTGTTGCTCAGCTGGATTCCCAGCACGATCATAGAGACCGGCACTGTTGCGTCTGCCAGAATTCCGAAAAAATCCGAGGCGATTTCCGGAAGCCGCATTCCTGTAATCAGAAGGATCAGTCCTATCAGTGCCGCCAGCATGCACATATTGCAAAGAGAGCGGAACACCGCGCGAATGTCCGCCCGTTTTTTTGTACCGTAATTCAACTGCAGAACCTGCAGGAAGTAAAGATAGAAAACACAGGTGCAGTTTTCGATGACCATGAAATACAGCGCCTGGCTGCCGAAAATCGACGCCGTAACGGGAAACCCCATAAAGCCGCTGTTTACGCTGGACATCAGAGCCAGAAGTACCCCCTGATCCTCCGGCGGCCGATACCTCAGTATCTTCAGTACCAGAAGTCCCAGCAGCCATACAGCGAAAAACCAGATCAGCGTTCCCAGGAACACCTCTAATGTCGCCCGTTTCATTTCCGGCGTCAGCGGATTTTCCGACATGGAATCGATAATCATAGCCGGAATGGAAATATACAAAAGCAGGTTGACCAGATACTTGTTCGACTCCACAGGAAGAACGCCTGCTTTGTTCGCGGCGTATCCTACAGCAACGATGCAGAAAATCATTATAACCTTCAGAAAAACTGTCGCCATTTTCCCTCCTCAGGAAAGCCCCGGCATGGCTGCCGCTCTTTTCTCTTCTCTGTCCTTTTCTGCATTTTCCCGGACAATACGGATTTTCTTCTCGTATTTAAGCCGCTTTTCCTCGTTTCCGCAGGCGTCGTAGATTTCCACGAGCTCTCCCATCACATCGGTATTGCTGGGAGAATACTGCAGAGCCCGCAGGAGTCTCTGCTCCGCTTCTTCCTGCAATTCAAGGCCCTTATACGCCACGCCAAGATAATACCACAGCGGCCACCAGGTATTGAATCGCTCGTCGTCTTCATAATCCGACAGGATCGCAATGCCCTCCTCATAACGTCCGCTGAGAACCGCGTTATATCCCTCTTCAATTTTGCAAGGTTCTGTGAGCTTATCCAGAAGCCCCCGGATTTCCGCCCGAAGCTCGCCGTCCTCCGACAGTTCCATGAAACGATCCCAGGTCAGTTTTGCCTTGATGTACAGCCCGAGATTGATATATCCGAATCCCAGAAAATAAAAGCCCATATCATAGTCAGGGGCTTTCAGCGTGAGTTTTTCAAAGGCTTCCAGAGATTCAGCCTTGAACCGTCCCACATATTCCTCGCCTTCTCCGTTCTCGTAGGCGTCTTTGCACGCGCGTCCGTAGCAGTAGAACGCGTCCCGGTTTTCCGGATCCAGCAGGATCGCAGCCCTGAACAGGATACACGCCTCTTCATAACTGTCATGTGCCGCCAGATCCACGCCTTCATTAATCAGGGGTTTCACAAAATCCGACGTGAATGTTCTCAGAATATACGCCTTGTAATTTTCCGCGTAACGGAAGTTGATATCGCATCCGATCACATACGCCATGTTGCGGGCAATTGCCAGTGTCGAGAGACCCTGGTCCAGCTCGGCTCTGCGGATCGGAACCGGAACATCCTTCATAATGTCCCCGATACCGGCCCGGTTCAGATAATTGTCCGAAAGCTCGTCGAACAGGAACCCCTCTTCAATGCGGGGAATCAGATAATCTGAAATGCGATCCTTAAACTGCTGTTCTTTTTCCATTTACTTCAGTTCCCATCCTTTCTCCATAAACCGCCGGACGACCTCCGGATTCAGCGCGTCCATCATATCCAGCGTCAGGAAATGCTCTGCTCTTGTGGAGATTCCGCTTAATTTCGCCTCCTGCTTCATGGCGAACCGGTACAAAATCCGGTACAGATCTTCCTTTTTATGAGAAGCCATATGATATTTTCCGGAATAATAGAAATCCGCCAGCCGCTCAAAAAATCGGAACGGGGTGACTTCCATATCCTCAATGAGGAACTCCAGCGTGCGCTGAAATCCGCCCCGGTTATAGTAGAGGTCAAGCACAGTCGTGACCATCTTCAGTTTGACAAAATCAATGGCAGTCATGTATTTATTGCTGATCACCTCGTATGGTGCTTTGTCCCTGTATACGTACCCGTGCTCCCTCGCTTCCCTGCGGATCCTCGTACCCTTCAGAAGCTTCAGAAATCCCAGCTGCAGCACCGACGGATGAACTGCATACACACGATCGAAGGATTCCGCGAAGGACCGGTAATCCTCGCATGGCAGTCCCGCGATCAGATCGACATGAACCTCGATGGTCCCCAGTTCCATCAGTTTGCTGATGTTCTGCAGAACCTCGGCCGTTTCGGTCTTCCGGCTGATTTCCCGCAGAGTGTAGGGATTCGCCGACTGTACGCCGATTTCAAACTGGAAAAGTCCCTTCCGTGCCCTGGACAGTATCCGGAAGGAATCTGAATCGAGAAGATCCCCGCAGATCTCGAAGTGGAAGTTCGTGGTTCCGTTGTCTTTGTCGATAATATACTGCCAGATCTCTCCGGCCCGCGCTTTGTTGTAGTTAAAGGTCCGGTCGATGAACTTCACCTGACGGATATTTTTGTACATCAGATATCCGACGTCCCGGCGCACTCTCTCAAGTGAAAGCTCCCTCACCGTGCTGTCCACGGAAGAAATGCAGTAGGAGCAGCGGAACGGGCATCCCCGGACGGATTCGTAGTACACGATCTTGTCCGTCTCCACCTCCAGATAGGTGTATGGGAACGGAAGCCGGTCCATATAGGGAAGAGAGCCTGCCTCGTTGGAGAGAACCGTGTCCAGCCCCCAATAGGTCAGACTGCTGACCTTGCTGAAATCCCGGTTCCCGGAGATCAGCTCACGGCAGAACTGGGAGAACGGCTTTTCGCCCTCTCCGCGGATGATGAAATCGGCCCATGGGTTGTCCCTCAGGAACCGTTCGCTTTCATAACTGACCTCCGGTCCGCCTAAAAGGATACGGAGATCCGGGCGGGCCTTTTTCAGGTCGCAGCACAAGGAACGGATCTGCTCTATATTCCAGACATAGCAGGAGAAACACACCAGATCATATCCGCCCCGCATGATTTCTCCGAACACGAGATCCCGTTCGTTATTGATGGTAAATTCGCGAAGCTCCACATCCAGCCCGGAATCCGCCACTACGGAATAGAGATATTTCAGCGACAGATTCGTATGAATATATTTCGAATTTAATGTCGTCAGAAGAATTCTCATTACAGCATCCTAAACCTTTCATCCTTCAGCATTCCGCTGTCCTCCATGGCCCTTCTCAGCTTCGCGAGCATCGCCTCCTTGTCCTCCGGAAGCGTGCCCTTCAGTGAGAGATAGTTGGAGGCATGATTGCTCCGGAACACGCAGGGCTTCTCCGGATTCATGTTCTCGATCATCAGGCAGGTTTCCGCGATCACCTCTTCCGGCGACAGCAGCCTGAACTCGCCGCTCTGGATTTTTTCATAAAGAGGTGCCGCGGGTTCCACCATAAGCGTCAGAAGCGCCACATAGGACGCATTCATCCGGCTGATCATTCTGCCGCTTTCAATGGCGTGCTCCCGCCATCCGTCTTTGCCGGCCAGTCCGGAAATGAAGGTGACTGACGCCTGGATCCCGGAATCCTCAATTTTATGAACCGCCTCGATGAGCTGTTCTCCGGTCACGCCCTTGCAGACATCCTTCAGGACCTTTTCACTCCCCGACTCCGCACCGATATAAATCATGCGCACTCCGTTTTCGTACAGCTCACGCAACTCCTCCGGCGTTTTATGAAGCACATCGGCGGCGTTTCCGTAAACGTTTACTCTCTGGCATTCCGGAAACAGCTCCTGAATTTTCTGCAGAATCACCAGGAGCTTTCGGTTGGACAGGCATAACGCGTCCCCGTCGCATAGAAAGATCCGCTCTACATACCGGTAGAGCTTTCTGGCCTCCTCCAGATCCTCCATGACCTCATCCATATTTCTGAGATGAAACCTCTTATTCTTGAACATGCTGCAGAATGTGCATTTGTTGTGTGTGCAGCCGACCGTTACCTGAACAAGCAGGCTGTAAGCCTCGCTGGGCGGCCGGTAGATATCTCCTTCGTATCTCAAAATTTACTCCATTTCGTTTCTGTCTGATTCAGTCCGGAACGCATACCGTACACCGCAGCGTTCCGCACAGTCTGTCACGGCAGCTCACAAAATCCCTGTTCGGACTACATGCGCTCCGGCGCTTTCATTCCCAGCAGTGCCAGCCCGTTCCGGATTCCGTTCTTGGCTGCGATGGTCAATGCGACCTTGGCCACCCGCTCTTCTTCATTCTCGGAAAGAATGTGTTCATCATGATAGAAACGGTTGTACGCCTGAGCGATGTTTACAATATGGCGAGTGATGATGGAAGGCTCGAACTTTTCTCCGGCCTCAACGACAGTCTGCGGAAGAGCGTACAGCAGCCTGGTCAGGGCGTATGCACTGTCGCTGTTCAGATAGCTGAAGTCCACCTCATCCAGGTTCCGCGCCTTCGCAGCAGTCTCTTCGCCCGCCTTGCGGAGCACGCTTGCGCAGCGCGCATGAGTATACTGTACATACGGACCGGTCTCTCCGTCAAAGTTCAGAACCTTGTCCCACTTGAACACATAGTCCTTGATTTTGTTATTCGAAAGCTCCTGGAAGATCACCGCTCCGATTCCCACCTGATGCGCCACATCATCGACAAACGACTCGTCCGCATCCGGATTCTTCTCTGCTATAATCTCCCGGGTCTTTTCCACCGCCTTGTTCAGAACGTCCTCCAGGAAGACCACACGGCCTGCACGGGTGGACATGGTTCCATCCTCCAGGCTGACCATTCCGAACGGCACGTGAATGCAATCCTTTACCCAGTCATATCCCAGCAGTTCCACAACCTTCATCCACTGCTGGAAATACAGGTTCTGCTGCGAAGCAACCACATAGATGTTCTTATAGAAATCGTAAGTTTCCTTCCGGTACACGGCGGTGGCAATATCCCGCGTGCAGTACAGAGTGGATCCGTCTGATTTGGTGATCAGCGCCGGCGGCATGCCATACGCCTCCAGATCCACAATCTGTGCGCCTCTGGATTCCTCCAGCAGTCCTTTCTCCTTCAGCTCATCGATGAAGCGCTGCATCTTATCGGAATAGAAGCTTTCACCGTCCACCTCGTCGAACTCGATGTCCAGCATCTTATACACGCGGTTGAACTCCTTCATGGATTCCTCCCGGAACCACTGCCAGAGCTTTACTTCCTCCTCCTGTCCCTTCTCCAGATCCGCGAAAGCCTTTCTCGCCTCGTCGTCCAGTTCGGGATGCTTCTCCGCCTCCACATGGAATTTCGTATAGTATCCCAGCAGCGTGGTAATCGGATTGTCCTTCACGTCCTGCTCATTCCCCCAGTGCCGGTATGCAACGATCATTTTCCCGAACTGAGTGCCGTAATCGCCCACATGATTCAGCCGTCTGACCTTGTAGCCCAGTGCCCGGTAAATCAGATTGATGGAATTCCCGATCACGGTACTGCGGATATGGCCGATATGGAAAGGCTTGGCGATATTCGGCGAGGAATATTCCACGATCACGAGTTTTCCGTCGCCCACATTCGTCTTTCCGAAGTTTTCCCCGTCCATCGCCTCCTCCAGGGTTGATCTGGTATACATTTCCTTGGACAGGAACATATTCACGTATGCATTGACCTGCTCGACCTTCTCGAACAAAGGCCGGTCCGCGATCGCCTGAGCGATGTCCGCCGCGATGCTCTGCGGAGCCTTGCGCAAAAGCTTTGCCAGGCGGAAGCACGGGAACGCGTAATCTCCCATTGCCGGATCCTGCGGGATCTCGACCAGCTCCAGAGCGTCCTCCTCACTCAGCTCGCTGACCTGTCCGGCGATTATCTTTGCTATTTCTTCTTTGTAATTAACCATCTGTCGATCTCCTTTTCCGATATTACTTCTATTCCATGCTCTTTTAATATTCGTACAAAACATCCGTCGCCCGGGATCGTTGTTCCGGTAAAAGTTCCGTCATAAATCGATCCGCTTCCGCAGGATGGACTGTTTCCCTTCAATACGGCCCCTTCAATGGGCTCTCGTCGCTTCTCCGCCTGGCGCAGAACGTGCCTCCAGGACGCCTCCGCACCGCGCCGGAAAGCCTCGGTCACATCTTTTCCGGTTCGATCCAGAATCCGGTCTCCGGAATATTCCGCCGGCGGACGGGGAGACTGCAGACCTCCCGCCGTCTCCGGGCACACCACGCAGCAGGAATGCGTCTGATAAAATCTGAGCACATCCCCGTTCCGGTTATTACCTCCGTTGTATTTACAATTATTGCCCAGCAGGCAGCTGCTTATGATATACATATTTCTTCCTACTCTGTTTACTCTGTTCTGAGTGTGACGACAGTCACTCCCTCTCCGCCCTCATTATAATTGCCGGGGCGAATCGATGCAACATGCCGATTTCTTTTCAGCGACTGCCGGAGACCCTTCTGCAGGATTCCCTCTCCCCGGCCGTGAATGACCGTGACCTCCTTCAGCCCGGCCATATACGCGTCATCAATGTATTTATCCACATCCATCCGAGCGCTGTCCAGATTTTCTCCCTGCACATTTACCGAGCTGTGGACCGACTCCGTCTTCCGCTTCATCATGCTCCCGTAGCTTTTCCGTGCGGCCGGCTTTTTCGCCTTTGTTTTTTTCCCGTCCACTACCAGCATCAGATCATCCAGGTTTACAGTCACCTTCATGATGCCGACCTGCACCTGAAGCTCGCCCCGGTCGTCAGGCAGTGTGAGCACCTCTCCGTTCTGGTCCAGTGACAGAACACGGACCCGGTCGCCGACCCGAAGCTGAGACGCACTGACAGGTGCGCTGTTGACCTGACGGATCACACGTTCGGCGTATTTTTTTTCATTTTCCTTCAGCCTGCGGCGATTGCGATCGAAGGCTTTGTTTCGCGCCCCCAGGCTGTCCATCCGGGACAGCTCCCGGAGTTCCTTTTGTACCTCGTCCGCCGTGGCTCTGGCTTCCCGAAGCATCTCTCGGGCCTCCTGACGACTGTCAGCCATCAGGTTTTCTCTCTTCTTCCTGAATTCCGCCTGTTCCTCCGCCAGGCGCTCCTTTATCTGTTCTGCCTCGGCACGGATCCGCTCTGCTTCAGCCAGTTCTTCCTCAGCCCGTTTTTTGTCTCTGTCGATGGCGGAGATCACGTCCTCAAACTCAAGATCTCCCCTCTCGATCAGTTCTCCGGCGCGATCCACAATATCTCCGGGCAGACCCAGCTTGCCGGAAATCTCAAAAGCGTTTGACTTCCCCGGTGTTCCCAGCCGCAGCCGATAGGTCGGACTCAGGGTTTCCACATCGAATTCCATCGAGCCGTTTTCCACACCGTCAGTGGAAAGCGCATACTTTTTTATCTCATTATAATGGGTCGTCGCCACCGTCTGTGCTCCGCTGCGGAACAGCCGTTCCAGGATCGCGATGGCAAGGGCCGCGCCCTCTGTCGGATCTGTTCCCGCTCCCAATTCATCCAGAAGTACCAGAGAATTTTCTCCTGCCTTTCCGACGATGTCCACAATGTTCTTCATATGCGAGGAAAATGTAGACAGACTCTGCTCGATGCTCTGCTCATCGCCGATATCTGCGAAAATCTCTCTGTACACCGGAACTCTGCTCTGTCCCGAAGCGGGAATATGAAGGCCGCTCTGTGCCATCAGCGCAAGGAGACCGATTGTTTTCAGCGTCACGGTCTTTCCGCCCGTGTTGGGTCCTGTGATCACAAGCGTCCGATACTGCTCCCCGATGGAAACCGAAACAGGAACGACGCTGTCCGGATCCAGCAGCGGGTGACGTCCCTCCCGAATCACCAGCGCGCCGTCTGTGCTGATTTCCGGTTCTTCACCCTTCATGCGGAGGGAAAGTTTCCCCTTCGCCATTATAAAGTCCAGGCGCACAAGATTCTCCTGATTATTGCGCAGATCATGACAGCACTCCCCTACCTGATCGGAAAGTTTCTGCAGAATGCGGGAAATTTCAGCCTGCTCCGCAAGTTCCAGCTCACGCAGCTCATTATTCATGTTCACTATGGCCTGAGGCTCAATGAACAGAGTCGCTCCGCCCTTCGACTGATCGTGCACGATCCCCGGAAATCGGGATCTGTGCTCCAGTTTCACCGGAATCACATACCTCCCGCCTTTGATCGTCACGATACTGTCCTGAAGATAGGGTCTGTTCGCCTGGCTGTTCACAATCTGGTTCAGACGGCTGCGGATAGATTCATTCTGACGCTGGATGCTCCTGCGGATTCCGCGGAGCTCCGAAGACGCATTGTCTGCCATCTCATCCTCCGACAGGATGCACCGGTCGATATCCGCCTCCAGCCCGGGATGGGGCACAATCAGCTCCGCAAGAGAAGAAATCAGCGGAACCGGGGGAACGTCCTCCTTCAGAAACCGAATCACATTGGAAGCCGCCGCAAGATCATAATGAACCTGGAGCAGCTGCTTCATGGTCAGACATCCTCCCTTCCGCGCAAAAGAAGCGATCCCGGCGATATCATATATGCCGCCGACAGGCAGCGGCCCTTTACGCACAATAAGGTCAACCGCTTCCGTAGTTGACCTTAACTCTTCGGATACGCTCCGGGAATCTGTCTCCGGCATCAGGGAAAGAGCCATTTCCCTCGCCATTTCACAGCCGGCCTCGTCCTTCAAAAGCTCTTTTATTTTATTGTACTCTAAAATATCAATCGCTTTTTCGTTCATGCATCAGCCCTTCTGAAGCTTTTCTATCTGACTTTTCAGCTGGATGTTTTCCATCTGCAGATCGAAGATCTGATTTTCAAACTCGGAGCATTTCGCCTGAAGTTCCTGAAACCGTTTGTCTTCCTTCTGTCCCTCCAGTTTCAGTTTTTCCATCGCCTCCCGGGTCTGCTTGTAGTTCTTTTTCGCATCCTCCCAGAGTTTGATATAATGCGCGGAATCTCTCTCCAGCTGTTGATTCGCGACGCGGAGCCGCTCCATCTCCTCCTGCTGGTCAAAATACTCCTCCGCAATGTTGATGGAGGACAGCACCGCGACAGCGCCGGTGCCGTTCCGTCCCATCACTTTGGAGACAAGGTGCATACGATCATCCACATAATCCGCGATTTTCTCGATTTCCTCCTGAGTCTTATCTCCGGAAATGCTGTAGGTCTGTCCGTAAATCTTAACTTCTACTTTGTCACCCATGGTTTCTCCTTTTTCTTTGTTCCTTAATCACGCAGCACCGCGTGGAAGCGCTCTTTCAGCATCTCGACAACCTCTGCGTGAGCTCTGTCGGCTTCCTCGTCGGTCAGTGTCCTGTCATTGTTCCGGTAGGTCAGACTGAATGCCACGCTCTTCTTCCCGCGCCCGACCTGCTCGCCGCGGTAGACATCGAACAGACGGATGTCCTCCAGAATGCCGGCTTCCATCTCCTTCACCGCCGCTTCAATCTTTCCGACTTCCAGATCCTCATCAACGATCAGCGCCATATCTCTGGATGTTGCCGGATATTTTGGCGGGTGGCGGTACTGCACCTCCCGGTCTGACAGTGTCAGAATCAGGTCGAAGAACAGCTCCGCGCAGTATGCTCTGGTTCCGATTCCGAAGTTCTCCGCCACATCGGGATGCAGTTCTCCCATG
>Ga0256404_1000333_pt1 | contig 122964 bp, 110 predicted proteins | sample RumenRJG_01DNA_FD_185990 | JGI IMG/M metagenome (GOLD analysis project Ga0256404, IMG submission 185990) | Bovine rumen microbial communities from Lethbridge, Alberta, Canada - RJG_01 | ecosystem: Host-associated > Mammals > Digestive system > Stomach > Rumen | place: Canada: Alberta... | reverse complement strand
AAAAATGGGAGGACGATTATCCCAACGCTATGAAGAGCTGGTACAAGAACTGGGACGTAATATCACCGATTTTTAAGTTCTCATCTGACGTCAGAAAGGTCATTTATACCACCAACGCTATAGAGAGTCTTAACAGCGGTTATCGCCGTCTGAACAAGCAGAGAAGCGTATTTTCAAGCGATACAGCGCTCTTGAAGGCTCTGTATCTTGCAACGCATGAGATAGCTAAGAAATGGACTATGCCGCTACGAAACTGGGGCAAAGTCCTGGGCGAACTGGAGATCATGTATCCCGACAGGATCGGCTGAGGCGCCGGATATCAGCCTGATTCCATTCCGCTGCGCTCCATTCCAGCAGGCTGATATCCAAAGAACCTTGACAAATTACAGTATCCGTTGTATACTGTAAAAAATCGGAGCGGCTATTTTCAAGCCGCTCACAACTTAACGCTTTTATCACAGTTTTTGAATTTACAGAAATATTTTCGCAGAGCCCATCATCACTTTTCTATTGCACTATTTTGCGTTTACACAGAATTTGGGATTGACTCTATAATAAGGACTCCCAAGGTTCTTGTATTTTTCAATCAAATCCTGAGGAGGCAATGGAGCATAATTGCCTTGGCCGGAGTTTCGGCTGATCGTAGCTACTTCACCATTTATATAGAACACCCTGTACTCGTTAGTCCTATCACCATACCTTTTTAGTGATAGATACTCTTTTACGCAAATGCCGCCGGTATAAAGAATGCCTCCGTAATTATAAAACTTTTCCATTTGCTCATCCAAATGCCTGTTGAGTAACACTCTCATCAAAGTACTTTGGAAATGAAGTTCCTTTTACAGACTTAACGTAATCCTTGATTATAAAACGCTTGAATGTCTTTTTCAGTTCTTCAACATCCAGATTATTGCCGTCAGGGAAAACAATCATTTTGGCTGTATCTGAAACAATTTCAGGGTAAACATTGGGAAAAATATGGAAGTGCTCGTACTCACTCGGAGATGTTATAAGCTTTATACCCTTATCGTTTAGCTGACTATAAAAGTCGGCATATTTCTCTGGTTTCTTCATCCAGCCTCGGTATATTGCCTCGCAAGATTCATATATAGGTTGATCAAGCACAAGCTTATCTTCGTTAAACCATTTGTCATAAGAAAAAAGAACAATATCAAACAAACCTGTCTCAATGGCGGCATCATATTCTGTCTTTAAATCTTCGTCTACATTTCTAATAGAAAAATAGCTTGACGGAAATAGAATTGTTTTTACCACATTATAGTTACCCGTGAGGTATGCCGATTTGCAAGAAACACTGTGGACACGCTCTCCTTCACAAGAGAGCTCCGCAACATAGGAGTTGAAGTATTCTTCGTCGAGGACAACATCTGGACGATGGACGGTGACGGAGAGCTTCGGCTCTCACTTATGGCTACGCAGGCGCAGGACGAGAGCCGAAAGGTCTCGGAGAGAGTTCGTGCTGGTCAGATGGTAAGCTGTGAAAAAGGAATACTGTACGGCAACGGAAATATTCTCGGCTACAACAAAGTCGGCGAGACCTATGTCGTTGATCCCGAGCAGGCAGAAACGGTCCGAGTGATATTCGACCTGTACCTGCAAGGGCTCGGTGGAAAAAAGATAGGCGATGAACTGACACGGCTCCATTACAAAAACGCTTCTGGAGCTGTGAAGTGGGACTCTGGAAATATCCTGCGCATCATCCGCAATGCGACCTATATGGGCGACTGGTATACAATAAGTCCCACAACAATAATTATCTCGACCAGCGGCGTATAATAAATCAGGATGAGGACACATACATCATCGGTGAGAAAAAGTTTGAAGCTATCATCGATGAGGACAAATGGTACAAGGCAAATGCAATGCGCAGATCAAAGAAAAAGTCGACGCTGGTAGTCGGCGGAACGGTGCTGAGGTCGAGGTGCAATCCCTCAACAAATATGTGGACCAACAAGCTGATATGCTCCTGCGGTTCGGGGTTCAGACGTGACCTGTGGGGCAAGAACAAGGCGGGAGTTCCGAGCTGGGGATACCGCTGCTACAACAAGCTCAATCACGACAGCGCAAAGGTCCGCAGAGAAGCAGGACTTGATACCACTGACTTCTGCGAAATGAAAATGCTTCCACAGTGGCGGCTTGACCTCATTGCCGAGCATATCTTCGAGGATACATTCGTAAACAAGCGAGATGTATTTGCCAAGGCACTTGAGCTTGTGAAGAAAAATATCGCCCCGACAATGCAGCACCCGCACTGTGTTTCACGGTATGGATTTAAACTTAGTCGGCTCGGTTTGTTGCAGGAATTTGGTCACTTTTATAAATGCTATTGCAATTATGAACAAACCATGGTATAATATATATATAGTTTAAGCTGTGAGGATTTCACAGCTTCATCGACCATTGTTGGAAAAGAGGAGGAGATTTGGAAATATCTGTGGTTATCCCTGTTTATGGCTGCCGCAAGGCTCTTCATGAACTGCATAGACGACTTACTGATACTCTCAGCACCCTGACTAAGGATTATGAGATTGTTTTGGTGGACGACTGCTGTCCTCAGGATTCCTGGGGAACTATACAGGAGATCTGCGGTACAGATCCAAAAGTCAAGGGACTGCATATGTCCAAAAATTTCGGGCAGGCCTCGGCTATTACAGCCGGTGTGGATAATTGCAGCGGTGAATGGGTAGTGGTCATGGACTGTGACCTTCAGGACAGGCCTGAGCATATAATTGATCTTTATAATAAGGCGATGGAGGGCTATGATGTGGTCTTTGCACGCCGCGCTGAGCGAAAGGATTCGGCTTTGACGCTGTTCCTTTCAAAAATGTTCTACAAGGTGCTGAGCCATTATACTGAGGAAAAGATAGATCCAACTATCGGAAATTTCAGTATTTCACGAAGAAAAGTCATCGACGGCTATTGCAGGATAAGAGAGCATAACCGGGCGTATCAGCTCTTCATACAATGGCTTGGATTCAGGCAGACAGCTATCGAGCTTGAAGCTGATGAGCGCTATGAGGGAAAATCCTCTTATTCGTTCAGAAAAAAGCTTTTTTTTGCAAGTTCACTTATTGTTTCCCATTCCAATAAACCGTTGAAGGCATCAATTAAGCTGGGGGCAGTTATAACAGGCCTCTCAATGCTTTACATACTTGCTCTGGTGGTTCAAAAGCTTATGGGATATGACTATATTGCCGGCTGGACAAGCATACTTGCCTCGATATATATTATGGGAGGTCTGATCCTCTCGACACTTGGCATTATCGGACTGTACATAGGAAATATTTTCAATGAGGTCAAAAACAGGCCTATCTATATTATCAGTGAAGCATTGAATTGCGAGAATGGAGTAGTTGAAGATTGCAGCATAGATTAGTTATTATAGGTTCACTTTATGAAAACGTCGCTCTTGTGAAAGAAGCGAAAAAGAGAGGAATTTACACGATTGTTTGCGACGGATACAAAAACGGTCATTCCAAGGACCTTGCGGATAAATTTTATGATATCGATATAAGAGATACAGACCAGGTAGCGGAAATGTGCGCTGCGGAAAAGGCAGACGGCATCATCGGTTCGTTTTCCGATCTGGTTTTTGAAAAGGTCACTGAGATTGCAGACAAGGCTGGACTGAAATGGTATGTTCCGGCGGATAAGCTCAGATACTACCGTGATAAGAAAGCTGCTAAGGATCTGCTGAGATCCATAGGCGCAAATGTCCCGGAAAACCGTTTGATAAAAGCAGATTTCAGTGATGAAGATGTTTCGGATATGGAGTTCCCGCTCGTATTGAAGCCGGTCAGCGGCTGGGGCTCAAAGGGGATCGTTGTTGTCAGGGACATCGCTGAGATGCATGAACTGATCTCAGCAACAGGCTGTGAAACGGTGCTTGCTGAGGAGTATAACAAGGGCGGGGAGTATAACATCACCGCTTTTCTGACGGACGGAACTGTCAATGTTATCAGCTGCGGCGACCGTGAAAAAACTGTTTCTGATGAACATTCTGTGCCAAGACTAAGCAGGATCTTTTATCAGAAAGAGCGCCATTATGATATAATCGAAGCTGCAAGGGATACTCTCCAGCGGTTTGCTGATGCGACCGGACAACAGTACGGTGTGCTCTCGATGCAGTGCTTCTATTACAATGGCAAACTCACCGTTTGTGAGATCGCCGGAAGGATACTGGCATATGAAAACGACATCATCGGATTCCATTCCGGACTTAATATACCGGAGCTTCTTCTTGACTGCGTTTATGATATGGAGCATCTGAAAGAAAAGCTTGCGGAGAGCCGGAACTATGTTCCGCCTGAAATATATGCAAGGCTGTATTTCTTTGCAAAGGATAAAAAGAACATAGCCAATATGGATAATGTTTTTGAGCTTTGCAGATTTGAAAAGCTGACCGATGATGTTATCTTCTATAACGAAGGCGAAACGGTGAATAACAGCGGAAACAAGTCCTATTTCTCCACGTTTTCCTTTACTGCGGATGATAAAGAGGAACTTGATGCGACGACTCGTTATTTTTATGATAAAATGAAGGTCTATTCTGAGGATGGTGAGAATATCATTTATCCTTCTTACCCGGATCCTACTAAAAATTAATGGAGTGAGAAAAAATTATGAAAGATATGGCATATTTAAAAGGAATGCCGATCGCAGTCCTCGGCAGCGGTGCAGTAGGAAAGACACTTTCCGCGACTGTAAGCTGGCTGGCTCTGAAGTCAGACTTTGGGGAAGCGAGGAGTATTACGAAAAGTCCATAAAAAACCTGCCGAAGACAGGTATCCTGCTGGATGGCGTCCAGAGAAACAGAGATGGATTCGAGAGATCCGGAAAAGCATTCTTAGATGTTGTTTCCACGGATATGGCTCAGGTAGTCAGGGGCGCAGGCATTATCTGCGTCGCAACGACTTCATTCAGGCATGAAGCTATGTTCAGCCAGCTAATATCTTGCCTTGAGGACGGTCAGGTTGTAATGGTGTTCACAGATAACTGGGCAAGTCTGCTCCTGAGAAAGATGATGAGAGAGGCAGGCTGCACTAAGGATATTATCGTGGGCGGATGGTCCTCTGCTCCATACGGAACAAGGATTGAGAAGATAAATGGCTACTGGATGCCTCACGTTGGTGTAAAGTACAGAGCTATCACACTGCGCGGAGCTGCTATGCCTGCATCAGACAGTGATGCTTTTATTGAAGCCTCAAAATATCTTCCTGCAATGGATTCTGTAACTCAGGGCGACGGACCTGTAAAGGGCGATACGATACTTGATATAGACTTCGCAAATGTTAATCCGGTCATTCATGTTCCGGCATCTGTGCTTGGTGTTTCGAGTATGGAGAACTGGGCTCTTGTTTATGGAAACGCTCCGAACACATACTCAATGTATTCGCATTGACTTTGTCCTTCGATATGTGAAGTGCAGTATCAGTTCTTCGAGGAGGAGCGTGCGATCGCAGCAAAGCTTGGCGTAGGCTGCCCTTCATACAAAAAGAAGATGTTCTTCTCGAGAAGAAGCGTTCTCACTCAGGAATATATGGGACTTGACAGCAATGGCGATGACAATGTTGTATTCCCTCTGGATCAGCCTTCTGATGAGGGAAATACCGGTCCGGATAATATCTATCACAGATACATCACTGAGGATATTCCTGTAAGCTGCAAGCTCTATCACGATCTGGGCGCGGCATACGGTGTGCCGACTCCGATCATCGATTCGATGATCGTTCTTGGCGGTGCATTTCACATCAAGAACTATTTCACAGAGAGCAGGTATGATCTGAAGTATATCGGTATCGATTCGATGACCATAGAGGAGCTTTCAGACTATCTCAGGAATGGAAAGCTTCCGGAATAATTCGGGATGCTGGCGCAAGATCGCCAAAAGACTGCGTATGTAATAACTCTCACGATCAAGGAAAAAGAAATGAAAAAGATAATAATTTACTATGCCGGAAAATGGGCGGAAAATCTTCTTACGATAGACAGGTATAAGAAAGTCGATTATTTCATTGACGAAGCTGCTGCGGCTGAAGGCACAGTCAGCTTCCTCGGAGCAGGCTCTGAAAAGCCGGTTTTTGCTCCAGATATTCTCGATAACGAAAACCCTGACGATATTGTAATAATCGTTTCAGACAACTATGGCTATAATGACGCAAAAAAGGTGCTTGAGGGCAAGGGGCTTACCGAAAACGTGCATTTCTTCAACGGCTGGAAGCTCGATCCCCATTTCTATAAGCGCTATTACAGCGACAGCAGCTGGCAGGAAAATGAAGAAAGCAACAGCGAGATCATAAGTCAGAACCGGTTTGATGAGCGGTCTGAGATCATGGCTTCGCTTATCCCGGAAGACACTCGTTCGCTTATGGATATTGGCTGCGGAGTATGCTTCCTCCGACAGCATCTGCCTGAGCATATAAAGTATTACGGTCTGGATTACTGTGAAAGGGAAAATGTGGATTTTGTATGTGATATGAACAACGAACCCCTTCCGGCAGTTAATGTGGATATGTATTATATGGCTGGACTTGTTTACTATATCGACGATATTGAGCGCGTAATATCTCAGATGATGGGTGCGAAGTATATCCTTTTTGACTATGGCGGTATCGAGCGTTATCTGCGCCTGGACGGAGTTCCGGAAGATCCGCTTGTAAATGCAAGGAACAATTATGCTTCACCTGAGGAGATCTTCAATATCCTCCGCAAATACGGTTTCACCTACGAAAAAGGTTACTGGAACTGGAAGAGCGGAAAGATAGGTTGGCACATATATCTTTTCAAGAAGATCGGGTGCTGATCTTCTGCTGTGCCGGAAAAAATGTCCCCCTGAACTACTATGGTTCAGGGGGATTTTTGATCTGTGTTATTGACCGTATAACGCAGATGTGGTATAATTCAATTGATAAGAGAATGTTCGACTGATTTTCAACAAAAAGGAGTTGTATAAATATGAGTGAGATCATTTGTCCGCATTGCAACAAAGCGTTCACTATTGACGAAAATGATTACGCAAAGCTTATCGCGCAGGTAAGAACAGCCGAGTTCGATAAGGAGATACAGGAGAAGATCAAAGCGGAATCCGATAAACAGAAGGCTTCGTATGACCTCGACAAGCAGGATATAAAAATGCGTCACCAGGCTGATATTGCAGAAAAGGATAATGAGATCGAAAGGCTTCGTGCTTGCATCGAAAAAGCCGAGAATGAACGTAAAATAGCTGTTAACGAGGCTGTGAAGAATATCGGTGACGAGATCAGCCGAAAGGATCAGGAGATCGCCGCATTGCAGGCAAAGATCAGCAATAAGGAAACTGAAAAGCAGCTTGCTGTTGCACAGCTTGAACAGAAAAAGGACAGCGAGATCGCAAGTAAAAATGCCGAGATACAGCTTCTCACTTCAAAGATCGAGCTGAAGGACAGTGAGCGCAGAACAAGCGAACAGTCGCTTAAAAACCTCTATGAGGAACAGCTTAAACTGAAGGACGAACAGATCGAAAGATACAAGGATTTCAAACAGCGCCTTTCAACGAAAATGGTCGGTGAAACGCTTGAACAGCATTGCAGTATCCAGTTCAACCAGTACAGGATGACCGCATTCCCTAATGCCTATTTCGAGAAGGACAACGACGCTTCGTCCGGCAGCAAGGGCGACTTCATCTATAAGGATTTTGCTGAGGACGGAACTGAGTACATCTCGATAATGTTTGAGATGAAAAATGAATCGGATTCAACTGCGACAAAGCATAAGAATGAGGATTTCTTCAAGGAACTCGACAAGGACAGAAACGAGAAAAAGTGCGAGTATGCCGTTCTTGTTTCGATGCTTGAATCGGATAATGACCTGTATAACAACGGTATTGTTGATGTGTCGTACAAATACCCGAAAATGTATGTTATCCGTCCGCAGTTCTTTATACCGATGATCACGCTTCTCAGAAATGCCGCACTCAATTCACTTGAATACAAAAAACAGCTTATGACAGTCCAGAATCAGCAGGCTGATCTTACTACATTCGAGAATAATATCGAAACCTTCAAGAACAGCTTTCTTTATACATATGAGAATGCCACAAAGAAGCATAAAGAGGCGATAGACGGCATAGATAAGGCGATCGCCCAGCTTACTAAGATCAAGGAAGCCCTCCAGACCTCGGACAAGCACCTCAATGCCGCCAACAATAAACTCACAACAGACCTCACTATAAAACGCCTCACCAAAAATGCCGATTCAGTCTACGATAAGCTTGTTGAGATAAGGAGCGAAAACAGCGATTGATCTATCTGAGTTTTGCGTAGTCCTCGTCTGAAACTGCCTCACACCATTCTGTGCTGGCATTTTCGCCCTGTATTTCGACAGCGAGGTGAGAAAACCAGCTGTCATGTGCAGCACCGTGCCAGTGCTTGACATTTGCGGGGATATTCACAACATCGCCGGGATTGAGTTCCCTTGCTTCCTTGCCCCATTCCTGATAATATCCCTTTCCGCCAACGCATATCAGCACCTGACCGCCGCCTTTTTCAGCGTGGTAGATGTGCCAGTTGTTGCGGCATCCGAGCTCGAATGTGACGTTGTAGACCGGTATCTGCTCAGTCGAAACAGGTGCCAGATAGCTCTGTCAGACGAAGAACTGACCGTAGGGATTTGGCTCACCTATGGGGAAAAACAGCTCCTTAGCGAACTGATCTTTTTCAGTGAGTGCCGGAGCATCGTCCGCATAGACTTCTTTGGCAATGTTGAAAACTGCCCAGGCGTGCGGCCAGCCTGCATAGAAAGCAGTGTGGGTTATGACAGCTGCAATTTCTTTCTGTGAAATGCCGTGATTTTTTGCGTTTTCGATGTGGTAGCGGATAGAATTGTCGGTCACACCCTGCGACATAAGCGCAACGACTGTGATGATGCACTTTGTTCTGAGGTCAATATCGTTATTGTACCAGTTTTCACCGAAAAGGATGTCATCGTTGAAATGCGCGAAATCGGGAGTAAACTCACCGAGTGCATTTCTGCCTGCTGTCTGTACGATTTTTTCTTTCATAGTAATATCCTCCTTAAAAAATAGGTATCCGGGATCAGCAGTGTCACATGGGCAGCAATGCACCTGAAATGCTGAGCATACTGCACATCTCTGCTTTATTGACACCGTGTCAATTAAATTTTCCGTCCCTGCGATTTTTCGTAGTAATGCACAATGAAACTATTCCGGTTTTGTTCGATAAGCGCATAAAAAAGGCCACAGTCAATTCTGTGGTCTTAATATTTTTTTGAGCTTCAAGGCAATCGGCGCTCTCTTGAAATTGCAAATGCAGCGGAAGTGAAGATGACCGCGCCGGCAGCTATTTCAAACGGGAATTTCACCAGTGCGCTCTCAGGAATTATGAACGGGAGCGTTGAGATATCCCTGAAGATGAGAGAGTTAGTGAAACGCCGATATAATCCCTGCCGCTGTCCGTGACCGCAAATGCGAGTACACGGTAGCTTGTGAAAACAAGTCCGCGGTACTGCACTGTAAGGGTATTGCTGCTGCTCAGGCTGCAATAAGCGAAAAGAAGTAATTTGGAAATATACTCAGATTGGCTATTTTACGCTGAATCTGGACGATGCTAAAGAATATCTTTACGCAAAGTCTACTAAGCGCAGAATACTAAGCTGGCGTGATATTCACGTTAACGTGTTTATCTTAATAAAACAACAGAGTCCTCACAGTTTCGGCTGTGAGGATTTTTTTGCCTTGCGATATTCTTTTGCGTAAGAATAGTAATGCTTAGGGAAAAACGAATGGCCGCCGAATGGCGGTCATCATATTATAACTTTGATTTTGTATGCTCCACGGTCTTCGGGATTACAATACGAAATTGCTGAGATCACGGCATAATCGAGAAGCTCCGTCAAGCTCCGGAAACGGCTTCCATTCACAGAATATTCATTATTATTTTGAATTATCTCAAAAGAAAATATAAGAGTTTATTAGGAAGATATTAGGAAAATACCATTCGGCAATAATGATCGATACTTCATTTTTCACTTTTAACTTGTATGCTTTGAAATTAGTATCAGTATATCACATTTGCATATTGATTACAAGACAGATGAAGCGGCAGCTCCTTATTGTTTTCGCCGCTTCAGAAACTCCTTTGCGACTTCTGAGTACCTGCTCTGCGGCAGAGGATATATCCACGGAAGCACTGATTCCCGGAAGCTTTCGTCCATAAAACTATCGTCCTCAAAATCAACTATACCGCCAAGCTGATGTATCTTTTCCTTTATCTCCATATCGAGAAAAGTCGCTTCGGTAAAGTCACAATTCTTAAAGCTCATGGTATTGTCCTCACTATCCGCAACACGATAAACTCTGCTTTTATAGAAGTCACAGGGATACTCACCGTCAAGGCTGAACGACACATCTCCGGGAAGCAGCAGCGGCAGGTTCAGATAGCGGAAATCAACGTGATACAGCCGGTTATTATGTATCATCTTCTTCACGATAATTACATTTTCCGCACTGTACCCACCATCTATGCCACGGCAGATATCCAGAAATCTGTCAAGTGCATTCTTATCATAAAACTCGTCATTATCCGGGAATTTCAGACGCTCCCGGCATATCTCACCAAGCATTTTGTAGGCGTCATACTTCTCAGGGAATCGCTCAGGTTCATCAAACCAAATGCCGGACAAGCCGATATCGCAAAGATACTGTTCCTTGTCCTCAGTAATATTGCTGCCGGTCTCAAAGATCTCAACAGCGTTGACTATATGTTTAGCTGCGAAGTAATAACGGTAATACCGCTCGGTGAAACGGAGCATTGAAGGCTCGTCTGCTGATGCGATAAGTCCCGTATTCTTTATCAACAACTCTATCCAATCGTCATTCCGCCTGCTTTCAAGCAGGCATTTTTTGTCTATATTTCTCACTTTAACGTGATCCTGATACACCTGATCGTCAAGCACATAAATATTCAGCGAGCGGTCAATAAGCTGCATCACTTCCGCTCTTGAAAGGTCATGCGTCTCCCAGTCATCGAGCATTTTCTTTCCGACAAGCGGCAGCGCAAAATGAATAAGGAATCGGATAACGTCATTTCCCTGCCACTGAGAAAAATACAGATCAAGCAGTTCTCCGGCGGTTTGGGCATTTTCGTTTCCGGCAGCATAGATCTGGAAAATGGTTGGATTTTTCAATAGTTCATACAGTTCCTTGTTGGTTGAGACTGTGTGAAGATAGTCGTCACAAATACCGGATAAGCCCACTTGTTCAAATCCGCTGAATGCCTTGATTTCGGGTAAAACTCTGCCGGCAATAATGATGCGGACGTTTTTCCAGCTATTGCGAATATGATCTGTCTCCTGTGCAAATGAATCGTACAGATCAATTGAAAGTTGGTCCATACCGTCAAGAAGCAGCGTCCAGTTTTTGTTATATACCGGCTCAGTTTCCAGGGCTTCATTGAGCAGCGAAAGCTGCTTTAAAACCGAGTCCTCGCCGACATTTGCGGAAAGGGTTTCGTATGTTGTGTACTCATACTGATAGTGGTATTTCAGCAGAATACTGAGGATTATCCAGCATGGAACAGAACTGAATCCGCTGTGGATCTCACACCTGTATGAATCAAGTGAAAAATACAGAAATGCCGAATCATCTGAATTAATCAGGCTTTTCAAAAGTGCAGTCTTGCCGGAGCTCCGAATGCCCTGAATGAACAGCTGATCGTTTTGCGGAAGCTCCGATGCTTTTTCACCGTTATAGATAAACTCAAGGGGATATTCGTATTTTTCGGAATCCTGTTTCCTTGCAGATGATCTGATGTGCTCAATAATATCTATATCACGGTCAAGGTCAAAGGGCTCATCATCGCTGTTTCTGACAACGAGAAATGTGCTGCGGTCATCACATTTCAGCAGTTCAATGCCCTCCGACTGACACGGCGTTTTGTGACACTGATACAGCAGACCGAGCAGCAGTGCCTCCACACATATGCACTTCTGATGCACATATCTTCCGAACAATTTCTCCTTGTCGATATAGCAGCCGCCGTACAGTATTTTCTTTGTATCGCTGTCCTGCCTTATGAGTTTCAGCAGTGTAAATATCAGATCATCGAGCTTCTGAACATCAAGGAACTTATCAAGTGCGGCTTCAAGCTTTTGCAGATATACCGCCATTTTCTCCGGATCATCAAAGCTGTTCTCCAAGCCGTTGAAGCTCATAAGCTCGTAGGGATAGCCCTTGCCGTCCCTCAGAAATCTGCTGAGAAATCTGTCCATTTTTCTGAGCGCTTCTTTAGGAACAGCCTCGTTATTAAAGCAATTCAACAGGTCGCTTTCAGATCTGTGATCGGAAATGCAGAGCATTAGCGATGAGTATATCTTTCCGTTTGAAATAATTCCCTTACCCTTGCACTTTGACTGCATTATCAGCGATAAGACTACGTTCAGGGCTATCATTCTGCACCTCCTGATTTTTGCGGCAAATCCTGCTGTTTTTGCGGCAAATATTTCCGAATCCTGTGTTACCATTATTTTAGCACACTATGGCGTTTATGTCAAAAAAATGCGCCGCAAATTTCAGCAATTACTGTCAAAGGCGTTCTGAATTATGTTTTATAGGCACATTCCGGAGAGTGTGTGACGATAATTTCGACGGCGAATATACTTTACTCATTGCCGGTTCAAGCAATTTCATACACGCTATTTTTCGCTCCATAGAAGTATGAACATAGCGGTTAAGCGTAGTTTCAACGCTTGCATGACCGAGTATCTCGGAGAGCGTTTTCACATCAAATCCGGCTTGCAGGCAATTTGTCGCAAAAGCATGGCGGAGGCTGTGATAGTTTACTGACGGCAAATCCACTTTTTTCAGAATGGACTTGAAGCGCCGCTGTAAGGTTCGAGGTTCGATGATATGGTCAGAGCCGGAAAGAATATAACAATTGTCATTGCTGCGGGATTCCCGCAGCAATTTCATAATAAATGCCGGTACAGGGATAGATCGCTGAGAAGTGCGGCTTTTCGGCGTATCAGCGATAAGACTTGTGCTGTGAGTGCCGTTTTGTATGCGCTGAACAGTTCTCCTGACGGTAAGAATGCTTTTATCAAAATCAATATCTCTCCACATCAGTCCGCAGACCTCACCAACACGGAGTCCTGTGTACAGGCACAGAAGCACGCAAAGTGAGGTCGCACTCAAATTCCGTTGAAGGTATCTGCATAACTGCAACTGCTGACTGCGTGTAAGAAGAACGGCCTCTTTCCTATGCACTTTTGGAAGTTCCACATCTGCCAGTATATTGCGGAATCCATAAACTTTGGCGGAATATTTAGCCATAGCCTTGAAAACGATCATAATGTCGGAAACGTACTTTGCTGATAACCCGGAGTAAAGCTTTTCCTGAATGAAGTTATTAAGCATCTGCACCGTCAGCGTATCATACCTCATACCGCCGAATTCCGGGAGAATATGCTTCTCGACCTTCATCTTATAATTGGCATATGTTGAAGATTTCACACGAAGCTTTGCAGCCGGTAGCCATTCGCTGAAAAGCTCCTTCACCGTCATCCGGCAGGTTACCTGAACAACAGGATCTCTTGCTTTCAAAGGAACAAGTTTTGAGCGAACCTCTGCATAGGAATGACCGTATACAGAGCTGTATTTAGCCTTTCCACAGCCATTGAAACCCGATTTATAGCGTCCCTCCCAGCGACCATCCTTCCTCTTGTAAATGTTTTCGCCTCTACGAGCCATTTTCTCCCTCCTGCTTGACCATATTAATGACGTTAAACAAACTGTATACACCAACAAAATCAACCTATTATTCTTATGCAAACTGCCGATTTCAGCATGAGATTTGTTAAAATTTATCATATTGACTTGATATTTGCCTGCGATTGTGGTAAAATCATACATATAAACCACAGTTTGAGTGCGCCGTAAATTGCTGAAATTTGCGGCAGATATTCCACAGCTTATACTATAATAATATTACCAAATCAGGGAGGATAATTCAATGAAAAATCTAAAGGAAATAATTAACGAATATAATCATGATGTAGAATTCCCATTTTTAGGAAACACTTTAACTATTTCTAAAGAACGCAATATATATAATCAGATCCGAATGAAGTATAATGAGATTGCTCACCGTTCAAGTGTTGATTTTGCTGAAAGGCTAAATAAATACGATAGTCCAGGATTACTATATAAGGGATTACCGGAAGACTTTTTATACGCTATGAAAGAAGGTCTGGAAGAAGTAGCAAAAGACGCAGTATCAGTAGATTGTTATACTCTTGATGTGGACGCTATAACAAAGCTTTGTGTTGAAAAGAAATATTTTGATATCTTTGATAAGGCAATGTTAGAATATAAAGAGAAATTACGCGAAATTCTTGAGAATTATAATAATGCAGAAGCCGAAATCAAAAACAACGCTCAAAACCACCCTTACTTACAGACAGCTACAATAGGCGGTTCTCTTGTTGATGTTGCTGCTAATCAGATGAAAGCCGATATGGTAAACGCAGTAATTGGTGGAATCTATGAGTCAAGCGCTGCTTCAAAAGTATCGGATTTGGATGCTAAAACTGAAAAAGTTATTCGAGATTTTCTCAATAATCCAACTTATAAAAACAAATTAATCAATGCCCAATGGGAGTGTTCGCTTAGACTGCAATTAGTCATATATAACGATCTTAACAAAGAATGCAAACTTGGTCTTGGCGATTGGCTCACAGATAAGGACATCACCAAAGCTGAGTCTATGTATAATAATATGGTAAATATGCAGCTTCCAGAAGAAAAAGAAAAAGAAATCGCATTATCTATTCTTAAGCTTAATCCTATGAAGAATGAATATTACGAGACTTTACTTGCAAAGTATATTGACAACGCCAAAGAGATACTTGACATTGCTAAATTCTTCTATATAGACCTATCCGGATCAGTAAAAACAGTAATGAAAGGATTTGCTTCAAACAATCTAGGCAAATCGTTTGAAGGTGTAAAAGACTGCCGTGAACTTGTGAAATCAAAAATCATTCAGTTAGGATTTCCAAGCGACAGCGACGAAGAGGCTGAAAAAGTATTGCAAATGCGCAGCGCTATTCTTCTCAGAAGTTACATGATACAAAATATGGGCGAAACAAGAGAAGAAGCCTTAGCATGCTTTGATAAAGCTCGCGAGATTGCCGCAGATATAGGTTTTGGCGATGAGAATTATGACAAAGCGTATCAGCCGTTTACAGAAAGAATGGAGGTGCTTGACGCCGCACTGGTAGAAGAATTAAACGGTTGGATCGACGACAATATCGGCACGACCGAAGATGAAGCCCATAATCTTCGTAACGAGCTCGATAAACGTATAGACGCTGAATCACTTGACAAAGAAAAAGTTACCTGTCTGTACAAAAAGATCGATGACAGACTAGTCAAGCTCGACGAAGAATATCGCACAATTGAAGGTTTCATTTTCCCGACAAGAGAATCTGCTGATGAGTCTAAGGCGATAATAAATGAGAATAAAGATACTCTCTACAAGTCGGTTTCCGAGTTTATATACAGGAGCGATTACATAGCGCATATAGATAAGATAAAAAACATTCCTCTTATCGAGAAACTTTTAATTTACTTTATAGGTGTTTATGAAAAGAGCCTCAAAGAATTCGATAAAAAATGCAAAAACGCAAAGCTTTACGATGATAAAATAAAAGGACAAAAGAAAGGCTTAAAAGGACTTGCCAGATCCATGTTCGTTTCAGATGAAAAGCAGCAGCAGGATTGGAATGAAGTAACTCACAACGGACAATATCCGCTTAACGCAATAATGGGCATTACTGCCGAAGAAGCAGGTGGAACTACCGGTGGCGGATTCAAAGGACTATTCGGAAAAAAATAAAAAGGAGAATAATTATGGAAGACTTTTTAGTTGCTGTTCTTACGGCAATAATGGCGCTTGGAGGCGTCGCTCTGCTCAATTCGTTTATCCTTGGTTTATTTGTCAAAGATGAAGATATAAGGATAGGAACTATTATCATATTTAGTATAATTATACTTCTGGTCATGCTGTTTGGTATGGACGATCTTAATAAGCCTGGCATTATAGTCGGAACGGTAATAACCTTTATTCTGGCAATCTTGATTAACGGCGGAGGAGCCGGAGGCGATACCGGCAATAATAACGCCGGAGGAAACAGCAACTAACGAAGTTTTAATTATTATCGATTGACGTATTATTTTCAACAAGGAGGTATGGTATGCTTAATGTATTTGTAACAATTTTCCTTTCACTCGGAATGTCGATAGGAATGTTCGTAATATATCTTATTATCGGTGGTATAATACTTGCAATTACTAAAAAGGAAACCTTGTCACCGATTTTAGCTGGATTTTTTACAACGTGCTTAGCTGTGAAAATGGCAATTGATGATACCTGTGCGCCTACTGTATTGACAGCAATTATTACCGCTTTATTTGTCATTGTACTTGTAATTGGCGGAATAGCTGAGAAAAAAGAAGAAAATAAAAAGAGCAACTCGATAATTACTGAAGACGATCTGAATAAAGGTAACTCATCCAGAAACAGTTCGTCGGAAAAATCCTCTATTTTAAAAAGAACCATAGGAACATTTTATTCTGGCGTTGCAGAAAAGGCAACTTCCTTGACTGACAAGTTCAAGAAATCCAATGTTGGCACAAGTAAGAAATCTCCTATACTGTATGTTTTGGCTGTTCTGCTCATTGGTGTATTAATTATCGGAGGACTTTTAATATTTAAGCATAAGAACAATAAAAGCTCTGATAATTCCAGCAGCAATGCAGTTATATCTTCTACTTCTAATGCTGAAACAACGGCAGAACCAAGTTCCGAACCGCAGAGCAGTTCTTCCGAAGCTGCAACCACTGTATCTGAAAAAACTACGGAAGCGGCAACTACAACTTCTTCCGAAACTACGACTGCTGAAACAACAACTGAGGTACCTACAGAAACAGCATCACCTGAAAACGGACTTAAAGCTTTCCCGTCATCTGATATCAACAATTATCCGCAATACATACAAGTCATAAAAAACGGTATGAATAGCGGTTATTATACTGCTTCAAGCGCTTCATATGGATTGTACGACCTCAACAATGACAACAAGCCTGAATTGATAATAAACACAGCTCCTTATGGAATATACGCAATGGACTATGAAAGCTGTGTTGAGCTTCAATCATCGTTTACTGCAACTCGTTCGCCTTCGCTCGCCCTGACTGATAAAGGTTTTATCAAGCTGACATATGTAACGCCTCAGGGAGAAGTATCTGTTTCATATTGGAAATACTTCGGTGGTTCCCAGCTTGCTATGCAGGATGATGGCGGCGATGCAAGTCATTTCGGAAACGATATCGCTTTAGAGCTTACTCCTGTTTCAAGTATTGCAGGTATTACAGATAATGGCGATAATCAAGGAGCATCCAAGATAACTCCTGTTGAGAAATATGGTACGATATATTCTCCGGCAGGTTACAAGGTAAAAGTATACGCTAAATCATACCTGATCGACGGCGGTGCAGAATCATATGTCCGACAGGATCTTACAGATGGCTGGCATATCAAAGCGGTTAATAGCTACTCCACAGATGCCGCCGAATGGTATGAACTGTATGACGCAGATGACGGCGATTATTACGGTTGGGTTAGTAATCATAATATAAGTTTCTATTGAAGCAACCTTGACAGTTACCTTGATAAACACAGTTTATCTTTCAACGATGTCGGTAATTGTCAACAAATTATTACTGTTGATTCAAGCGGCAGTTCTTGTACAGTCAACTTTTATGAAAAGTCCAGAGAAAACTGGTGCTGCCTGCTTGAAACAAATGGGATAGTCGGTAAAAATGGTGTATCCAATCAAAGCTGCGAAGGAGATTATCGCACTCCGTCAGGCGTATATAGTCTCGGATTTGCTTTCGGTACGCAATCATTAAACGATATTGATTATGAGTATCGCTTGATAAACAACAATTGTTACTGGGTGGATGATCCACATTCTCCTATGTATAATCAGTGGGTAGAAAGCAGTAATATTACATGGAACAGCGCCGAACATCTTATAGACTATCCGCAGGCTTACAAGTATGCAGTAGTTATAAACTACAATATGTCTCCTGTTGTTTCAGGTAAGGGCTCAGCTATATTCCTTCACTGTATGACAGGAAGCTATACTGCTGGTTGTGTTGCAATACCAGAAAGCAGCATGAAGCATATTATTAAGCAGCTTGATTCAGCTAAAAATCCTATAATTATAATCGAATAACAATATCCCGCCCTTCATAATTGAAGGGCGTTTTTTTATCTCCGTGCAGATGATCGGAGCAGCGCCTAAGATGCGGATGTTTGCAATCCAGACCGATCCAAGAGCACTAGAAACAGCCGGTCTTCCCATAACGGGGAGACAAATTAAGTATAAATACAGCTGTCGGGAATTATATGTAGGCTTTCAGTTTTTCTAATTAAAAAATACCTATATTATACCAGTAACCGGATCATCTGCTTTACAGTTTATCAAACATCATCAGTTGAGCGAGGATCAGCAAAATAGTATCTGCAACAGATACCTGTGACACGCTCAACATACTCACAAAGTTTTCCAAGGTTAGCCTTTGAGCTATCATAGAGCTTACCGTCCACAAAGCTTACGGAGTTCATAATAAAGTGGATATGGAAAAGAGACTCACCACGTTTTTTCTTATGTACAGCCCATAACAATTGATACCTGCACTTGAAAAAAGCTCCTATAAGCACAGCATAAGCCTTAGCCTTTTCGTATGTACGAACCTCATCGCCGAATGATACTATGAAGTGCATTATAGGATTCTCCTGTGTCTTATGGTAGTAATTCTTTACATAGTTCATCTGCTCATAGGTACTATTCAGGTCGTAAGGATCAACTCCGAATCCACCTATGTGAAGTGCCTTCTCCTTATCGTAAAGATAATTCAAAGCCTTATAGAGATAGCCGCTGTTATAGCCATCAGAGCACTTCTTTGACTTTATCAGCACCATAAACCCTCTGCCTCCTTTCGGATCTCGTTTATCCTGTCAGGCGCGATCTCCTCAGCGATCATACATACTTTATTTACAAGATTCTGTATCCGTGCCTTATTCTCAGGAGTAAAGCTTTCGTGTGAATGTACGGAACATTCCACCATAAACGGACTAACTGCCAGTCCTCTTTCCTTTGCCTTCTGTTCAATGATATCGTAATCCTCGTTTGTCATTGTAACAGAAGTCCTCTTGTTCTTCTTATCGTTTTCAGCTTTCATTGTAAAGCCTCCTATAAATGGATTAAAGGAGCAAGGAAATCCGGTGCGTATAAATATACTCATATAACCATTATAAGTGTATATGTTGTTATTGTATCTATTATATTGATTATATAATTATCTAATATCTTGCAGGCGTCGCTTCGCTCCTTTTATTATATAGTAATATTTTTACATATTTTTGTAGTACTTTCTTCTATTTAATAATATATATACTGGAAATGTGTTTTTACCTGTTTTTCTGACTTTCGGTATATACATTATTATCTTGATACCAGTTCCGGTAATCAAATCTGAAAGGAGAAAAGCCAATGTTCAACAACAAACGATACCTCACCTGTGGCGTTGACAACGCCATACCAATCGAATTACAACTGTTTCTGTGGAACTGCGTCGATGGACTGCCTGAGCCGAGGGACTACCTTCAGGTGTTTGAGCTTAGTGCGTCGGGACCTATGCAGTCTATTGTACACAGCTCGGAGGAACCCGAATATCGAAAGGTGTATATGATACCGTCAGATGCACCTATCACAGAGAAGCTGTACATCATTGATGACGGCGACTACAGCACAATGTTATTAGCAAACGAATATTAAACACGATAGCCAGCCCCTTCGGGGGCTGGTTCTTTCTATTTATGGAGGTAAAAATGGAAAAGGAAAAGAACGGAAATACACTGTATTGCAGCCACTGCGGTGCGCTCATAAGAGAAGACGACGACTATGAGGAAGTCAACGGAGAGATAGTCTGCACAGAATGTTATGAGAGACATACCACTACCTGTGACAGATGCGGTGAAACTATCTGGACTGACGATAGCTATGGCGACGAGTATACTACTCTCTGCCGTCACTGTTACGAAAATCACTATACACGCTGCTCTTGTTGCGACGCCCTTCTTCATGAGGATGACGCATACCACCTGGACGGCTATGACTACTGTTCGGAATGTTATCACGAGGAGGTAGATCGTAACAGAAGCATCCATGACTATGGGTATAAGCCTGAACCTATCTTTTATGGCAATTCCAAGCGCTTCTTCGGAGTTGAGCTTGAGATAGACGGAGCAGGCAAGGACAGCGATAATGCTGATGAAATACTCTCTATCGCCAATAAGGATAATGAGCATATCTACATAAAGGGAGACGGTTCTCTTGATGATGGTATGGAGATAGTAACTCACCCTATGAGCCTTGACTGTCATAAGGACTTCTGTTGGGAAGACATAATGAAGAAGGCTGTGTCTATGGGATATCGTTCACATCAGACATCTACCTGTGGACTTCACATCCATGTCAACAGAAATTCTCTTGGTGAGACTCACGACGAGCAGGAGCTTGTAATAAGCCATATCCTGTTCTTTGTAGAGACGCACTGGGCTGAACTGCTGAGGTTCAGCAGACGTTCGGAGTATAGCATGAACAGATGGGCTGCTCGTTACGGTTATGAGAAAACAGGACGAGAGATACTGGATAAAGCTAAAAAGGGCAACAACGGCAGGTACGCTGCCATAAACCTTATGAACTACTCAACTATTGAGTTCAGGCTGTTCAGAGGTACCTTGAAGCACAATACTCTTATCGCTGCTCTTGAACTTGTAAACGAGATATGCGACCTGGCTATGCATCTTACCGAAGATGACATTGGTAAAATGTCTTGGAGTGAGTTCGTTGAAGGTATAGAAGCTCCGGAGCTTATACAGTATCTCAAAGAGCGCAGGCTCTATATCAATGAAGAAACAAATACCGAGGAGGACTTATAAAATGAAAAAGCTCGAAATACTGAACAAAATTCCAACGATCAAACTGCCTAACATCCTTTCGAGTGATGCTCAGGTTATCCTCAGACTCGTTACTATCCTTGCTGCTACCCACCTTGCAAATAAGGTGGATAAGGTCATCAAGGACTTCGAGGCTCTTGATAATCCCGACGATATCATCCATATTTTCAGATAAGGAGGACTGCCTATGTGTTCATTATTCGGCTGGCTTGACTACCAGGGCGTTATACCTCATAGGATGCTGAAGAAGCTTACTCAGGCTCTGGCTAACGCTGCTGAGGAGAGAGGTACTGACGCAGCAGGTATAAGCTACATTCATAACGGCGAGGTCGTTATCTACAAGAGACCGAAGCCAGCTCACAAGCTTCACTTTGATCCGCCGGAAGGAATAAGAGCGGTCATGGGACATACTCGCATGACTACTCAGGGAGACGGCAAGAACAACTACAACAATCATCCTTTCCCCGGTCTTGCCGGGGATACTTCATTTGCCTTTGCTCACAACGGAGTTCTGTGGAATGATAAGGAACTGAGGAAGGAAAAGCTTATTCCTGATACCCACATCGAGACAGATTCCTACGCCGCTTGTCAGCTTATCGAAGCACAGCAGAAGCTTGACTTTGACAGTCTCAAGTATATGGCTGAAACTGTTGAGGGCAACTTCACTTTCACTGTACTCGATCAAGAGAACAGCTTATATATCATAAAAGGCAGCAACCCTATGTGTCTGCTTCACTTTCCTGTACTGGGACTGTTTGTATACGCCAGCACAGAGAGCATTATGAAGAAAGCTCTTCAAAAGGTCGGACTTCACAAGTTCGCTATGGAACGTGTTGAGACTGACGATGGTGACATTCTCTGTATCGACAGGAATGGTGAAATCGCACGGTCTGAGTTTCAGCCTAAGGTATATCGTTCCAAATATGGAAGCTGTTACGATTACGACGACTCTTCTTATTATTCTATCCACGAAGAAATGCTTCTTACGTACTGCAACTTCTATGGAGTCGATAGTTCTGACGTTGAACTGCTGCTTGAATACGGATACAGTTGCGATGAGATCGAGGAGATGCTCTCGGATCACGATCTGCTGTATCAGGCACTCAGAGATATTAAGTGCGTTTACGGTGAAGAAGTCTATGAGAGCTACTGTGGTGCGTTCTGATGTTTCAAAAAGTACAATTTATGACACACCGCAAAAATAGCGAAAAAAGCGTTCCAAAAAGTCCGGTTTTGACTTTTGAGACGTTCCGAAAGTCGCCACCACTTTTTGAGACGGAAAGGAACTGAATATGGATAACAGAATCTACGGTTACGCCCGTGTCTCTACCCGAGAGCAGAACGAAGATCGTCAGCTTGAAGCACTGACAAGATTCGGAGTACCCAAGCAAAATATAATCGTTGACAAGGCATCTGGTAAGGATACGGAACGTGAAGGTTATCAGTATCTCAAACGTCAGATACTCCGCAAGGGTGATACTCTTGTTATCAAGGAACTGGACAGGCTAAGTCGAAACAAAGTAGACATAAAGCGAGAACTGGAGGAGTTCAAGGAGATGGGCGTCCGAGTCAAGATACTGGACCTTCCCACCACACTCACAGACTTTCCGCCAGATCAGGCGTGGATTCTTGAGATGATTAATTCCATTCTTATTGAAGTTCTCGGCAGTATAGCTGAGAACGAGCGTAATAAGATACGTGCTCGACAGCGTGAAGGCATTGAAGCAGCAAAAAAGAAAAACGTCCGCTTTGGTCGTCCGTCAAATCCTCTGCCTGAGAATTGGCATGAGGTAATAGCGGAAGTCCGCCGCGGTAATAAGAGACCTGTAGAAGCTATGCATGATCTCGGTATATCCCGCTCTTGCTACTACAGGCTATATAATAAAATCTAGGATGTTGTGCCTCCTTTTAGGAGGCACGTACTTTTTTCACATTGACAAATGTTTTTGTTTTTGATATTATTTTATACAAGAATAGATGACCTGTTTTCAAGAATAAGATACGTTATGACGGTTGCGCTTTTGTCCAAACTTTATAAAGCCAAGCATCATATCGAATTCAAGATAAGAATTGATTCACAAAAAAGAGGTGCAATATGGCAAATCTCCTTAAAAACAATGAAGTCCTGATGAGCGAGTATAACTATGAAAAGAATACGAATTTGGTTTTGGATAGAATAACTATAGGTTCAAATGAAAAGATATGGTGGAAATGTACTTTAGGGCATGAATGGCAGGCTACTGTTGGTAATAGAAGTAAAGGATCTGGGTGCCCATATTGTTCAAATTATAAGGCTTGGACTGGCTATAATGACCTTGCAACAGTAAACCCTCAGTTGGCGAGTGAATGGTGTTATGAGAAAAATGTTGGATTTATGCCAACTTCCGTAACGGCTGGTTCACATAAAAAAGTTTGGTGGAAGTGTAATAATGGACACGAATGGGAAGCTGAAGTAAAAAGTCGAAGTAATGGTACGGGATGCCCTTATTGCGGAGGTAAAAAAGTTCTAAAGGGATTCAACGATTTACAAACAGTGAATCCGTCCTTGGCGGAGGAATGGAATTACGATAAAAACGATGGATTAACGCCTTCAGATGTATTGCCGAGTAGTGGAAGAAAAGTCTGGTGGAAATGTCAAATAGGGCATGAATGGGAAACGAAGATTTATTACCGAATTAAGGGGAATGGTTGCCCTTATTGCGGAGGTAAAAAAGTTCTAAAGGGATTCAACGATTTACAAACAGTGAATCCGTCCTTGGCGGAGGAATGGAATTACGATAAAAACGATGGATTAACACCTTCGGATGTAATGCCCAATAGCGGAAAAAAAATCTGGTGGAAATGTATCAAAGGACATGAATGGCAGCAAAAAATATATCATAGAAATAAAGGTGTTAATTGTCCTATTTGTTACTCGGAACGGAATACATCTTTTCCTGAATTTGCTCTTTTGTATTATTTGAATAAAACAGGAGCGGAAGCTGTTCATTCATATAAGGATTGGGGTTACGAGCTTGATATTTATATTCCATCTAAAAAAATAGCAGTCGAATATGATGGCTTTTATTGGCATAAGAATAAAAGTAAGCAAGATTTAGAAAAGAATAAGTTGTGTAAAAGAGATGGGATAAAACTATATAGAATTAGAGAAGGTTTGCCATCATTAAACGATACTTCTATTGATTATGTAATTCAAAAAAATAAAAGAAATGAATTAGAAAAAGTAATTATGGAGATTGTTAAGAATATTATGAGTAATGGTGTTGATGTAGACTTGAAAAGAGATTCACTCGTAATAGAAAATTTGAGGGAGTTCATAGAGAAAGATAACTCACTTCTTTTACTCAATCCAAAAATATCAGAAGAATGGAATTATGAAAAAAATGGGGACTTGAAGCCGGAGTATTTTGCACCAAATAGCGGAAAAATAGTTTGGTGGAAATGCCGCAAAGAACATGAATGGCAATCGAGAATAAATAGTAGGAATAGAGGAATTGGATGCCCATATTGTTCTGGAAGAAATGCAGTTAAAGGTGTTAATGATTTACAAACTGTCGATTCAACTTTATCTAAGGAGTGGAATTTTGAAAAGAATGTGGGATTAACACCATCAGATGTATTGCCAAATAGTGAAATTAAGGTATGGTGGAAGTGTCGAAATGGACATGAATGGCAGGCGATGATTGGAAATCGGACTAAAGGACAAGGCTGTCCATATTGTTCAGGAAGAAAGGTATTAAAAGGTTTTAATGATTTACAAACTGTAATGCCAGACTTGGCAAGAGAATGGCACCTTTCAAAAAATAGAGATTTAAAACCTTGCGATGTAACAAGAGGATCAAATAAGAAAGTTTGGTGGAAGTGTTTAAAAGGACATGAATGGCAAGCGTGTGTTTGTCATAGAAGTAAAGGAGCTGGGTGTCCATATTGTTCTAGCAGAAAAGTACTAAATGGGTTTAATGATTTACAATCTGCTAATCCAGATTTGGCAAAAGAGTGGAATTACGAGAAGAATAGTGGATTAACGCCTGCTGAGGTAACACCTAATAGCAGAAAGTCTATCTGGTGGAAATGTAGTGTCTGCAATTATGAGTGGAAGACGTCTGTTTCCAATAGAAACAACCAGAACACTGGATGCCCTAAATGTTCAAAAAAGAAAACGGCACAAGCATTATCACATAGAGTCATTCAACTATCATTGGATTACAAAGTGATTGCAGAATATAGTAGTCTGATGGAAGCTGAAAAACAAACAGGTATAAGTCATGGGGATATATCAAGAGTTTGTAGCGGTAAGAGAAGAACAGCAGGAGGTTATATGTGGAAATATATAGAACAGGATTAAATTATCGCAACTATAAGAAAACCAGCTCCCGAGAGGGAGCTGGCTTCTTTCAATAACGTTTATACCACCTATCGTCGTGTGAATTTCGTGTGAAAACGTGTGAAAAACGCCTGTAAATTCTTCACACGCGACTGCATATTTGCAGTTGAAACTGTTTTCTACAGGCAACAGAAAAGCCTGTATTTCGGTGTTTTCCTCGAAATACAGGCTTTTTAATTCTGGCGGACAGAGAGGGATTCGAACCCTCGATACGCTATTAACGTATACACGAGTTCCAGTCGTGCGCCTTAGACCAGCTCAGCCATCTGTCCAAATAATGGTGCGAGTAATGGGACTTGAACCCATACGTCTCTCGACACACGCCCCTCAAACGTGCCTGTCTGCCTATTCCAGCACACTCGCAAAGTACTTAAATATTATACACCAAAAGAAAGCAGAAGTCAAGTATCCGAAAATTATTTTTATATTATAACAATATTTTGCCTTTTTTATCACAAAATAAAGTACAAATTTCGACGATAATTGTTGATAAAGCAATCGAGTTTTAATATTATTGCAATATTTGACGCTACACAACATATTTTTTCTAAAAATCACTTGATTTTTATTAAGTTTTGTTGTAATATATAAGTGTGGTGATAATCACAAATAATTTTAAAAGAAAGGCACAACCAATGACAGAAAAAATCGTAAAAGTACTCATCGGCGATGATTCGCTCGAAATCGGAGTAAAACTCGCATCACATCTCAACAGCACAGGCATCTATGCAATCGCCATCAGAAAAGACATGGACATCCTTCTTGATGCGATCGTCCGCCACAGTCCGGACATATTTATCTCTGATCTAACTCTGCAATCTTCGGACGCTTTCGCACTAATGGGTAAGCTTAAGGAATTGAAAATTTCACCACCAAAATTCATTTTGTACACAAACATCTGCAACAATTTCATCAAAAGGCAAATAATTCAAAACGGTGCAGCATACTGTTTCACTTTGCCTTTAGATTTTGAAAAAGTTACAAAAGCAGTACACAATCTCATAGCGCAGACCAAATGTCCACCCGATGAAGACATCGAAGTCGCCGTAACAAGCATACTGCACAAGCTCGGCATCCCAGCCCACATAAAAGGCTATCACTATCTTCGTACAGCAGTGATCAATTCTCTTTCAGATCACAGTTTGCTCGATTGCATTACCAAAAGACTTTATCCATCGGTTGCCGAAACATACAATACTACGCCTTCCAGAGTTGAACGCTCTATAAGACACGCGATCGAATGTTGCTGGCAGCGCGGAAGCTGTGAAAATCTGTACAAATTCTTCGGTTATGATCCTGCACAGTACACCGGAAAGCCAACAAACTCAGAATTGATCTCACTTATTTCCGACAAACTCAGGCTAAAGTATAAACTATAATGTACATATAAGCGGTCTTTAAGGGGAGCTTCCTCTGGCGGAATCGTGGCAAAAATTACCGAGCCCGTACTTTCGAGCTCGGTAACCCACTTTTCCGCTAAGGGTAGCTGTCTAAACGAAGACTGCTTTTTTGTTGTCAGGTAACATATATAAAAACAAAACGACCTCCAAAATCAAAAGGCCGTATTTACAGTTCATTGATATTTTTGAGAATGAGGCGTGTAAACTTAAAAAAGGTCTCACGCTTTGCAGGTGAAAGTTTGCTAACTTCTTCTTCGAGTGCCGAAAACACTCTGTCATGGTGCTGAATTTCATCGAGTAAGAGGTAATCAAGGCTGACATCAAGTACATTGCATATCTTAACGGCTGTTTCAAGCGAAAGGCTCTTAGTGCCGCGCTCAATATGTGCTATATAGCTGACAGAAATATCGCATTGCTCCGCAAGCTGTTCCTGCGTAAGCCCTTTGCTTTTGCGCTTTTCCTTAATCTTACTGCCAACAAGGTAATAATCAACATTCAGCATTTGTTTCACCTCATTCCATATTGTACATTATAACCAAATATCTTTTGAATATTCTGTAAGTAATAATATTGACTTACAGAATATTTTGTGTTATACTATAAGTACATTATACAACAAAACCACTAACAACCAACAACTATTATTAAGGAGGTAAACTAACCATGAACAATGATAAACTGATTAACGAACTAAAGAATGAGATTGAACAAACATATCTCAAAACTGTAAATCAACTCTATGACGAAGCCAAAAAGAACGATGAAAGCCCTTTAACCCACCTCTTTATCTACCGTTTTTATGAAAAAATAATACTCAGTAACTATTTTTCAAAACCCCCCGATAAAATAATCATAAGTATTAACAACTGGATCATATCTGGTAATTCACTTTTTATTGATATACTTTATTGTAAAAAAAGTCCTCAAAACACTTTGGAGCATATCATTACGCAAGATAAATATAAGAATTTATTTGATGAGACTGCAATCGAATTGGCTAAAATTCGGCTGTATAATACTGACTTTTTTAAAAAACAGGAGGAATAATGTTATGAAAAAACTATTATCTTTGACAGCAGCTGTTGTTCTTTCATTATCTTCTTTTACTGCTTGTGGCAGCAAGGATTCAAACAGTAAAGCACCTGAAACAACAAGTGATAGCAGTACCTCAACATCTGAAATGACAATTGAAGAACTAAATCAGTGTGCATTAACAGTGAATAAAGCGATAGAATATCAACTCGTTGAATTTGATGGGAAAGGAGTAAATTTATCTGCCGACAAATATCATAATCATATTGGATCATATGCTCTTGATAGTAGTGGAACCATATATGGTACTTCCCCAGGAGGCCTTTTGGACAAATGGGATGAATTTATGGAAGGCGCCAAGGAATACTACGAATTAGATCCAAATCTTCCATCATATGATAACCTTTGTTGGATTGCTGAAATAAAAGGTTGCACCTGCGAAAAAGTTATTATTTCAAGCGAAAAATATTCAACAGTTATCAGCTATTTTCCTCCCGAACTCAAAGAAGAATACTATTCTAATAATATAACATTTAACGAAGTTGCCAGAATAATCAAAGCCGAGCATAATTAAATGACTATCTCAAAAAATCACCTCTCCGGAGGTGATTTTCTTTTCTCCCCTCTTTACAAACCTCCGCTTTTCTGCTATAATTAAAATGATATATTATGCGAAGGCATAGAAAAGAGGTATAGCTTTGGCTAACGAAAAGATAAGAAATTTCTGTATTATTGCACATATAGACCACGGTAAGTCCACACTTGCCGACCGTATTCTTGAAAAAACCGAGACTGTCGCCATCCGCGATATGGAAGACCAGCTTCTCGATAATATGGACATCGAACGTGAGCGCGGAATCACTATCAAAGCCCGTGCGGTACGTCTTAAATACACCGCTCAGGACGGCGAGGACTACATCTTCAACCTCATCGACACTCCCGGTCACGTTGACTTTAATTACGAGGTCTCACGTTCACTCGCCGCCTGCGAAGGAGCTATACTCGTTGTAGACGCTTCACAGGGAATTGAGGCTCAGACTCTCGCTAACACATACCTCGCTATCGAACACGACCTCGAAGTCGTACCGGTCGTAAACAAGATAGACCTTCCGTCCGCTGAACCGGAAAGAGTATGTGCAGAGGTCGAGAACGTTATCGGCATCCCGGCTATGGACGCTCCGCGTATTTCGGCAAAAATGGGTACAAACATCGAGGAAGTCCTCGAACGTATCGTTACCGACATCCCTGCACCTAAGGGCGATACGGATAAGCCTCTGAAAGCACTCATTTTTGACAGCTACTATGACTCCTACAAAGGCGTTATTATATATGTAAGAATAAAGGAAGGAACAGTCAAGGTCGGCGACAATATCCGCTTAATGGCAACAGGCTCTGTATTCACAGTTGTTGAAGCAGGCTTCATGGATGCTACTTCCTTAGTCAACAATGGCTCTCTCGAAGCCGGCGAAGTCGGCTATATCGCCGCTTCTATCAAAAGCATCGGAGACACTCAGGTCGGTGATACCGTCACCAATGATGAATACCCATGCGATGAGCCTCTCCCCGGCTACCGTAAGGTAAATCCTATGGTATTCTCAGGTATTTATCCTGCCGACGGCGCTAAGTACGGCGATCTCCGCGATGCTCTTGAAAAGCTTCAGCTCAATGACGCTTCCCTTTCATTCGAGCCGGAAACATCTATCGCACTCGGTTTCGGATTCCGCTGCGGATTCCTCGGACTTCTCCACATGGAGATAATACAGGAGCGTCTCGAACGCGAGTACAATCTTGACCTTATCACTACTGCTCCGTCAGTTATATACAAGGTAACTCTTACCAACGGCGAAGTGCAGTACATCGATAACCCTACCAACTATCCCGATCCTGCACTCATACAGACAGCCGAAGAGCCTATGGTAAAGGCAAGCATCCTCGCTCCTTCAGATTATGTTGGAAATATTATGGAGCTCTGTCAGGACCGCCGCGGCATATTCAAGGACATGAAATACCTTGATGACACAAGAGTTGAACTTCACTATGAACTTCCGCTCAACGAAATAGTATATGACTTCTTCGACGTGCTGAAATCGCGCACCAAAGGATATGCTTCTTTCGACTACGAAATGCTCGGCTACACTCCTTCAAAGCTGGTAAAGCTCGATATACTTCTCAACGGAGACGTTGTTGACGCTCTTTCATTTATCATCCACACTGAAAAGGCTTACGGCAGAGCGCGTAAAATTGCTGAAAAACTCAAGGAGAACATTCCGCGCCAGATGTTTGAAGTTCCGATACAGGCTGCTATCGGCGGAAAGATAATCGCCCGCGAGACCGTAAAGGCAATGCGTAAGGACGTACTCGCAAAATGCTATGGCGGCGATATAACACGTAAAAAGAAACTCCTCGAAAAGCAGAAAGAGGGTAAAAAACGTATGCGCCAGTTAGGTACTGTCGAAGTTCCGCAGGAAGCATTCATGAGCGTACTCAAACTGGATAGCTGACAGGGGGTAACCTATGTTCAATTATTGTGTGATCTTCTTTCTCATGGGGATACTTGCAGTTTCATTGATAACTGTTATCGCAGAAATAATGACCGAAAGGAACTCTTCCGCAGGTCGGTTCTTCCGTGCTATACGCATAAGGCTGCGCGAATTCTCGATGTTCAGCTTCATTGTGACATCTGCAATACTGCTCATATTCGGGCTTGCTGTCGGTGATAACTGCTTCCGCGGTATATGGGCAGCAATAGCACTTCTGCTGCTCATACTGATAGTGCTTCACCCGAAGGAAGTCCTGTATTTCCCTAAAAAACGACATAAAGCAGTTCTTCTCAGAAAGCTTTCACCTGCACCAGTATCAAATGAGTGCAAAGAAACTCCGTTAGCTTCTGAAATGCAAAAGAAAGGATAATATCATGAGTATCTATACCTGTCCGTGCTGTGGCAAAAAAGGCTTCAATCCTCTAACAAAAGGTCTTGCTGGCAAAATGAATTCAAAAGGAAAGCGCTGCAAGCACTGCGGCAAACGCTGCGTGAACGGCAAAGGCGCTACAATTTTCAATGCTGTTTTCAGCCTGTTTATTTTCGCCTGCTTTGTTGTACTTTTCCTCATCTCTCAAAACTACGATTTTCTCGCAAGACGTGAGTTCCCACTTATGCTGCTTCTGCTTCTGCTTGAAATAATAGTACCTCGTCTTGTAAATGCGTTCTGCTTCAAGATGACCGAGTCGATACGTCTCGATTACTGATGAAAACACTCGGTATTTATTTCCATGTGCCTTTCTGCGGAAAGAAGTGCCCATATTGTGACTTCTATTCGACTGCTTACAGCCGGACATCCGCTGAGGCATATGTTGAAGCTGTCATCAGGAATATACAGCATTTTTCAGACCGTGCCGCTAATGTTGACACGGTCTATTTTGGCGGCGGAACTCCTTCCCTGCTGACCGCTGAACACATCAGCAGGATACTTGATTCAGCAGCCGGAAATTTCACTATCGACTCCGATGCCGAGATCACTCTCGAAGCCAATCCCAACACACTGACACCGGAAAAACTCCTCGCGCTGAGACATTCCGGAGTAAACCGCCTTTCGATCGGTGTTCAGTCCATGCTCGATGATGAACTCGCCGTACTCGGACGTTCTCACAGCGCAGACCGCGCTATGCGCGCCGTAATAAACGCAGCAGATGCCGGCTTCGGAAATATTTCCTGCGATCTTATGATAGCGCTGCCGGAACAAACTCCGGAAAAGCTTACACAATCAATAGAACGTCTTACCGCTCTGCCGATACAGCATATTTCAGCTTACATCCTCAAAATTGAGGACGGTACGCCATTCGCTCAAAACGGAGTTGATAAGTCTCTGCCTGATGACGAAATGACCGCAGCTCTTTACCTTCATACAGTAAAGATGCTTGATGAACGCGGCTTCATGCAGTATGAAGTCTCAAATTTTGCCAAGGAAGGCTTCCGCAGCCGTCACAACTGCCGCTACTGGGAATGTAAGGACTACCTCGGAATCGGTCCGGCAGCACACTCATGCTGGAAAGGCAAACGCACGGCTGTCCCTGACGATCTCGACTCATTTATCAACTCAGACTTCCAGCAGAGCATAGTCACTGACGATTCACCATGCAGTTTCGAGGAACAGGCAATGCTTCGTCTTCGTCTCACAGACGGACTTGATCTGCGGAGCTTCCCTCAGCAGCGTCCGGACGTTGAAAAGCGTATACCGCCCCTCGAAAAAGCCGGATATATCCGCTTTGACGGCAATGTGGTCTCACTGACGCCGAAAGGCTTCCTCATCTCTAATTCCGTCATAGAATGGCTGGTGTTCTGAATCATTCCAATAACTCCCTGCGTATCTGCGCGAGGAGTTTTTTTTCGCGCCGTGAGACCTGCACCTGTGTCATCCCAAGAGCCTGTGCGGTCTTTGACTGCGTGAGTTCATGGAAATACCGCAATTCAAGCAAAACACGGTCTTTTTCATCCAGCCTTGACATTATCTGCCTCAGTGCAAGAGTATCCACGATCCCCTCGTCCGGGGCTTCGGAAGGTATGTCTATCTGTGAATCATCCTCGCCCGATGTCAGCGAAAGTACAGGCTGACTTACACACAGCGCCTCGGAGACATCTGATTCATTCTCTCCGGAAATAGCACATAATTCTGAAACCGTCGGATCTCTGCCCTCACGCTGGCAGAATTCTTCACATATGTCCCTGATACGCAGCGAGAGTTCTTTAAGGCTGCGGCTCACCCTGATACTTCCGCCGTCGCGGAAAAGCCGCTTGATCTCGCCGAGTATCACTGGCACCGCATATGTTGAAAACTTCACTCCCCTGCCGCAGTCAAAGGCTTTCACAGCTTTGAGAAGTCCGATACATCCGGCAGAGTAAAGGTCATCATACTCAATTCCACGTCCGCGGAATTTATTAGCACAGAGATGCACAAGTCCGAGGTTTTCCTCAGCAGAAGGCGCTTTGACTTCAGTCCCCATGTACCGCTAACCTCTTACGCATGATGACCGTTGTTCCCTTGCCTTTTGAACTCTTTACGCTGAGTTTATCCATAAAGGACTGCATCACTGAGAATCCGAGCCCGGAACGTTCTTCCTCGGGAGCGGTCGTAAACAGAGGCGTCATCGCCTGTTCTACGTCTGGGATACCGCAGCCCTTGTCCCTGATTTTTATGTATATCTCACGTCCGCGCAGAAGTTTTACCGTAAGCTCAATATTTCCGGTAGTTCCGCGGTAAGCGTGTACTACGGCATTCGTTACCGCTTCTGAAACGGCTGTCCTTATATCTGACAGTTCCTCGACAGTCGGATCTGCCTGTATCAGAAACGACGAAACAACCGCCCTCGCCGCACTTTCATTCACCGAAAGCGACGGCATTGTAAATCTTATCGTATTTATGACTTCCATTATTATTTTCTCCTGTTCACGTTATCTTTACTATGCGTTCAACTCCGGCAAGCTTCAGAACACGGCGTATATAGGGCTGAGTGTTCATTATCTCAAGACTTCCGCCGCATTCCTTCATGAGTTTGCTTCTGCCCATTATCAGACCTATACCGGAACTATCCATAAATGTGATACCGCCGAAATCAATAGCAAGTTCCCTCGGCTGAACGCTTACAATGTAGTGATCGAGTTCGGTCCTTAGACTTTTTGCGTTATGATGATCAATTTCACCTTTAAGTCTGGCAATAGCCTTTCCGTTTTCAGTTTTGATGTCTACTTTCATAGAGTCACCTCCATTCCTGCTATGAAACGATTATATCACAAGCAAAACGCGAAAACAGTCGTTTCATGGAAGCGGAACTGAAAATTCTCAATTCTGTTACAATTTGCGTTAAACCTTGAATTCACAGACTGTTGATGATATAATATTCTGTGAATGTAATGGCTGACTGCGTATTAAACAGTCCCATTACATTACAAATTTTCAATACTACTATAAGGAGAGATCATGGCTAAACAATTCTGGAAAGGCAGTGCGCTTCTTGCACCTGTCCCCGCTGCACTTGTGACCTGCGGCACTATCGAAACTCCTAACGTCCTCACCATAGGCTGGACAGGCATAGTCTGCACCCGTCCGCCTATGACTTATATCTCAGTGCGTCCGGAGAGATATTCCCACGATATTATTGCTGATTCCGGCGAATTCGTTATCAACCTCACCACATCGGCTATGTGCCGTGAAACCGACCTATGCGGCGTAAAAAGCGGAAAAGATACCGATAAATTCAAACTCTGCGGATTTCATACCGCTCCGGCACAAAAGATAGCCGCACCTGTTATCGAAGAGTGCCCCGTAAACCTCGAATGCCGCGTTACCGAGTCAAAGCTGCTCGGCTCTCATACTATGTTCCTCGCGGAGATAATCGGTATCAACGTTGATGAACGCTTCATCGACAGCAAGGGTAAGCTGAATCTCCAGCAATGCGGTCTGATGGCATACGCTCACGGAGAATACTTCGCTCTCGGAAGAAAGCTCGGTGATTTCGGATTCTCAGTACGTAAAAAGAAGAAACGCCATCCTGAAAACAGAATTAAGAAGTGATGTCCTGAATATAACGGCGCAGCTCCTTCTCGTCGGCGAAATCTATGCCTTTTCTCAGCTCTTCCCTATCTAACTCAGGCATCAGCGATACATCCGCATGAATGTATTTCAATGGAGTATCGCTCCCTCTGCGATACACTGCTATACGCCCGTTCTGTTCGATCACCTTATATGCAGGCTGCGGCTCGCTGATCTCTGCTGCCGCTGCTTTTTCTTCTCTGCGTCTCTGACCGTTTGAATCCCCGAGTGTACATATAACTATGAATCCGGATATGCTCATAGCCGCAAACAGTGTCATGAATATCCTGTTTTTTACTGATTTTTTCATTATTACCGCCGCCTTGTTGCTTAATTTGTTGTATTTATCATCCCCCGTTTTCCCTATATTATACAAATTGACGTTTTTTTGCGAAAACGCTTAACATCAGTCCGCAAATATGATATAATGTTATTTGTATGATTGTCTAAAAATATCAGAAAGGAGTTATCGCCGTTCAGCTCCGAACGACTTCTTAGATACGATGAACGATAATAATTTTAACATCCCCCAGCAGCCTAACCGTACAGGCAGACCGCCGCAGTCACCTAACGAACGTATGCGTTATCCGCAGCGTCCGGATATGCGTAATCAGGGAATGCCGCAGCGTATGGGGCAGTACCCTCCGCCGCGTCAGGCTCAGCCGAAAAAGCCAAAGAAAAAAACAAGCAGGGGCATGAAAATATTCAAAAAACTGATGACTATCATTGCCACTACTCTTCTGTCGCTTTTCCTCGTAATGATAATCACCGGCACTATCGTTGCCACTGCACTTACTGTATACGTCCTCGATTTCATGGACGATTCCACAAGTATAACCCTTCAGGAGCTTGAATCCGGAAGCGATACCTACTTTTACAGGACAGAGTTAGATGAAAACGGCAACGAAAAATTATCCGTTATACACCGTATCCAAACCGATGTTCAACGTATTCCGGTTTCTATTGATAAAATACCGCAGCACGTCCGCGATGCATTCGTCTATACCGAGGACGAGCGTTTCTATACGCATGACGGTGTTGACTATAAGCGTACCTTCTCTGCTTTCGTGAATATGTTCCTGCATATCTACGATACAGAACAGGGTGGTTCGACTATAACTCAGCAGCTTATCAAAAACCTTACAGGTGATGATGAGCATTCTCCTCAGCGTAAGATACGTGAGATATTCAGTGCCATGCAGCTTGAGAAGTCCTACTCTAAGGACGAGATACTCGAAGAATACCTCAACTACATCGGCTTCGGCGGCGCTGTAAACGGTATCCAGCTTGCTTCTATGAAGTATTTCGGAAAAGACGTATCCGAACTCACTACTCCTGAAGCAGCGGTACTTGCCGCTATCCCGAAGAGCCCTGAGGAATACGGTCCTTTCACAGAATATGTGAACAAATACGGCGAACAGGTGAGCGGAAGAGACGTTAACCGTGAACGTCAGAAATACGTTCTCCTTAAGCTCTATCAGAACGGCGCTATTACCTACGATCAGTACCAGGAATACAGAAACTCTCCTATCGTTTATGCCGATTCGGACGAGTTCAAGGCTGCACATCCTGAGATCAACGCTCAGGACCTCATTGATAAGAACAAGGTATATACATGGGAAGTTGACGCTATCTACCATGAACTCTTCAGATTTATGAAAAAGGAATACAATATAGATGAAGACGAAGCCCTCAAGCGTATCAATAAGGGCGGCTACAAGGTATATACTACTATCGACCATAATATGCAGGACTATGTTACAAACAAGTTCCTCGACCTCAACAACATCGTTGATTCAAACGCTGTTACAAGATTCGTAGACCTCGACGGTGACGGTACTGCTGAGGAATACAAGCCTCATCTTGCCTTCGTTGCACTCAACTACGACGGTACAGTACGTGCTATCGTCGGTCAGTGGGGCGAAAAGAAGCACTCACTTGTTACAAACTATGCCGATCACGATAAGCGTCCGGTAGGTTCTACTATCAAGCCTATCTCCGGTTACGGATATTGTATCGAAAACGATCTCGTACACTGGGGCTCGATATTCACAGATAAGGCTATCATGAAAAACCCTGAGACCGGAAAGGACTGGCCTTACAACTACGACGGACCTCCGACCGGCGGCACACATCCTCTTTACTACTTCCTCCAGAACTCTGTAAATACTGTCTCTGCACAGCTCGTTGAAAAAGCTACTATCGCGAAAGACTACGAATTTATTACAAAAAATATGGGACTTGATCTCGATCCTGATCACGACCAGTCCTATTCACCACTTTCGATCGGTCAGCTTCACCGCGGTGTTACCCTCGAAAATCTTGTAAACGCTTACATTCCTTACGGTAATAACGGTATCTACAACGATGCTCACATCATAACACGTATCGAGGACGGTACAAACAAGATAATCTATGAGAACGACGGTAATCCGCGTAAAGCAGTAAGCGATGAGACTGCATGGATCATGAACCGTCTCATGAAGACCGTTGTCGACAGCGGTACAGGTACAGACGCAAAACTCAATAACAAGGTCGTAGTTGGTAAAACAGGTACTACCGAAAACTGGTGGGATCTTACATTCGTAGGTCTTACACGAGATTTCGTAAGCGGTATCACTATCGGTTACGATAAGAGTGCCGATAATCTCCAGCTTCCTGAGTATCTCTCTTCGACCAGAATATGGAAGAATATTATCGGTGAATACGCTGATACTAAGTTCCTTGATACTCCTAAAGACTTCGATCCGGTAAAGACCGTTATAGCTCAGCCGATGTGCTCATCATCAGGCATGATCGCAGGTCCCGGCTGTCCTCAGGGAATCATGGGCTACTGGAAATCTCAGAATCCACCATACTGTAACGGCGGACACTATGTCGCACCGGCAAACACCGGAAATGAAGGCGGCGAAGGCGGCGATGCCGGCAACGGCGGAGACGCTGGCAACGGCGGAGACGCTGGCAACGGCGGAGACGCTGGCAACGGCGGCGGTGATGCCGGTAACGGAGGCGGCGGTGACGCCGGAGGAAATGCCGGCGGCGGTGATGCCGGAGGAAATGCCGGCGGCGGTGATGCCGGAGGAAATGCCGGCGGCGGCGGTGATGTCGGAGGAAATGCCGGCGGCGGTGAATAAATAAAAAAACTGTCCACATAGTGTCATATCCTATGTGGACAGCTTTATAGAATAAGGTGATTTTTTGAACGGTAAAATGAGACTATGCTGTCCATGCCACTTTGGTCTGGAAAGCGTCTTGAAATATGAAATACAGAAGATCGGCGGAACTGACCTGAAGGTCAGCGACGGCAAGATCAGTTTTACAGGCGATGATAATGTCCTCGCAAGGGCTAATCTATGCCTCGCAACTGCAGAAAGAGTGTTCATTGAGCTTATAGAATTCAGAGCTACTACTTTTGAGGAACTCTTTCAGGGCGTTAAAGCTATTGAACTTGAACGCTATATCAATCCGGATAATGCTTTCCCTGTCAAGGGTTATTCACTGAATTCTGCTCTTAACAGCGTTCCTGACTGTCAGTCTATCGTAAAAAAGGCAGCCGTCGAAAGACTCAAAGCCAAGTATGGCATAAGCTGGTTCGAAGAAACCGGTGCTCCTATACAGATAAAATTCAGTATCCTCAAGGACGTTGTTACGATATATCTCGATACAAGCGGTGTTGGGCTGCACAAGCGCGGTTATAGAAGGAACTCCAACGCTGCACCTATCAAGGAAACTCTTGCGGCAGGTATAATCGACCTTGCAAGGGTACGTCCGGATACTGTTGTCTGTGATCCGTTCTGCGGAAGCGGTACTCTTCTGATCGAAGCTGCACTAAAGGCTTTGAAGATTGCTCCCGGTATCAACAGAAGATTTGCAGCTGAAAAATGGTCATGCTTCGATCCAAAGGTATGGCAGGAAGAACGCAAACGCGCCATTGACTGCGTTGACCGCAATGCAGAGTTCCACGCTATCGGTGCTGACATAGATGATGCAGCAGTTGCACTTGCACTTGATAATGCTCACAAAGCCGGTATCAAATCCCGTGTTACTATCGAACAGGCTGATATTGCTGATTTCCGTCAGCCTGAGGACTCCACAGTTATATGCAATCCGCCTTACGGTGAACGTCTGCTCGAACTGCGTGAAGCTGAAAACATATACCGTGTCATGGGACGTGTACTTGGTAAGGGCGGCTCGCGTCAGAGCTATATCATCTCTCCTCATGAGGAGTTTGAGAAATTCTTTGGTACAGAAGCCCGCAAACGCCGTAAACTCTACAATGGCATGATAAAATGCCAGCTATTCATGTACTTTTGATTATGGAAATTCTGATTCTGATAACAGGTATTATCCTGATAATACTTATGATAATGCTTCTACTTAAAGGCAACAGTAATAACAGCGAGGATGAGATCCGCAAGCTGCTCGAAGCTTCCAAGTATGAAAATACTGAGGCTCAGCGCAGACTGCGCGAGGAAGTTTCCGCTAACATCCAGATCAGCATGAAAAACCTCGGAGATATGCTCAGTTCGAGCCAGAGGTCTTCCGGCGAGAATGTTACCGAACAGCTTCGGCTGCTCGAAAACCGATTCAAAACTCTTGAGGCTTCAAACGAGCAGAAGCTTGAATCCATACGTTCAACGGTTACCCGTCATCTGATCGGTATACAGGATGAAAACTCAAAGAAGCTCGATGCAATACAGTCCGCGGTGAATGAAAAGCTCGAAAACAAGATGAATGAATCCTTCAAGCTTGTCAGTGAACGTCTGGAACAGGTATATAAAGGGCTCGGTGAGATGCAGACTATCGCTTCCGGTGTCGGCGATCTGAAAAAGGTACTTTCAAATGTCAAGAACCGCGGAATACTCGGTGAGATACAACTCGGTGCTATCCTTGAAGACATCCTTGCGCCTGAGCAGTACGAACGCGAGATAGCTACTATCCCAGGAAGTACGAACCGTGTTGAATTTGCAGTCCGTCTGCCAAACGGTGATAACGGCTGTATCTACCTGCCGATAGATTCAAAGTTTCCGGGAGATACTTACTCAGCTCTCCAGAATGCTTACGATTCCGGAGATACCGAAGCAGTCGCTGAGGCAAAAAAACAGCTTTCGGCTGTTATAAAAAAATGTGCTAAGGACATAAACGAAAAATACGTCCAGCCGCCTTATACCACTAATTTCGGAATAATGTTCCTGCCATTTGAGGGCCTTTATTCAGAGGTCGTAAACAGCGGCATGATAGAAACTCTCCAGCGTGACTACTGCATAAATGTTGCAGGTCCTTCAACTATGGCTGCTATGCTCAATTCCCTTCAAATGGGATTCCGTACACTTGCTATCCAGCAAAAAAGCAATCAGGTATGGGAGATCCTCGGCTCAGTCAAATCTGAGTTCCTTACATTCAGTAAGGCTCTTGAAGAGACGCAGAAACACATCAAGAAGGTCGATGACGATCTTGAAAAACTTGTCGGAGTACGCACACGCCAGATAAACAGAAAACTAAGTGCTATCGAGACCGTTGATCCTATCTCTGACAGCATTGAAACTTAAAACTCCAAAAGTTCCGCGATCCGGAACTTTTTCTTTAGGTGTATCATGAACAGTAACATAAAACGTAAAATACTGCATATTTTCTTTCCGAACAGGTGTCCGGTGTGCGGAGAATTCATCGACGCTCTTTCTTCATTCTGTGATGTATGCAGCTCAAAAATACAGCCGTATACCGGCAGATTCAGCATCAAGGGCGCTTCCGGATGCACCGCCGCATTTGTCTATAACAAGGACATCTCTCCGGCAGTATTCCTGCTAAAAAACGGTATATGCGGCAATGCTGCCTATGCCCTCGGAGGTGCTCTCGCTTCAAAGCTTTATGAAGACGGTATCGCAGATAAGGTCGATGTGATAGTACCTGTTCCGCTCCATAAAGCTTCGCGCTCAAAACGCGGATATAACCAGACTGAGCTCATTGTTAAGGTAGTCGGTGAAAAGCTCGGCATCAGAATCGCTGCACACTGCGCTGTAAAGGTGAGAAAAACAAAGGAGCAAAAATTCCTTAACAGCTACCACCGACGTTTGAATCTGAAGGATGCATTCAGAATTGTCGATCCTGCACTTATCAAAGGCAAAAGAGTTCTTATCATCGACGATATTTCTACGACCGGAACTACCTTAACCGAGCTCACTTCCCTGCTTCTCAAAAACGGCGCTGAAGAGGTCTACTGTGCTGCTTGCTGTCATACTCCTGCGCCGGGAACTGAAATGTAAACTTCAGATAACATTTGCGTCAGGATTTGACATTTTCTTCATGTTGCGATATAATAGAAAGGCAGCTTATTCAAGCTGCCAGGAGGTATTATAATGGAATCATTCAAAAACTATGAGATAATTGACGCTCATTCACATATTTTTCCGGAAAAGATCGCTGAAAATGCGACCGAGAATATCGGACATTTCTACGGTATCCCTATGAAAGGCTGCGGTATCAGTGAAAAGCTGATCGCAAGCGGTAAAAAGATCGGTGTATCCCGCTATCTTGTGTGCTCGACAGCAACTGCTCCGCACCAGATCAGTAGTATCAATGCTTTTATCCACGCCGAATGTGAGGCTCATAAGGAATTCTACGGATTCGGTACTACTCATGCTGATTCCGAAGATATTGCCGCTGATGTAGAAAGCATCATTTCCTACGGTCTCCACGGCGTTAAACTGCACCCGGACTTTCAGAAATTCAACGCTGATTCTCCGGAAGCATTTAAAATATACGAAATCATTGAGGACAAACTCCCTCTGCTTATCCACTGCGGCGATAATCGTTATGATTTCTCTGATCCGCAGCGCATCGCTAATATACATAAAAACTTCCCGAAACTCAAAATACTCGCTGCACACCTCGGCGGCTACCAGCGCTGGGATGACGCAGTTGAACTTCTGAGCGGAGATGATACGCTCAAATTTGATTTCAGCAGTTCTCTTCCGTTCATGTCGCCTGAAAAAGCTGCCGGTATCATAAGAAAATACGGCGTTGAAAACTGCTTTTTCGGTTCTGACTTCCCTATGTGGAATCATACAGATTCTCTTAATGCGTTCTTTAAACTCGGCTTCAATGAACGCGAAAATCAGATGCTTCTTGCTGATAACTTCAAAAACTATCTTGGTCTTTAACAGATAACGCCGCACAGGGATCTCCCGGTGCGGCGCTTGTTTTATAATCTGCTGCGAAAATCTTCGTAAGTGAATGTCCTGAGCTGCAAAAACGTTCCGTCCGCTTTCATTAAGATTATCGCCGGAAGCGGCATACCGTTGAAAGTATTGTTCTTGACCATTGAATATATCGCCATATCTCCGAACACCAGCTTATCGCCGATATTAAGAGGTTCATCAAAGGAGTATTCCCCTATGACATCACCTGCAAGACAGGTCTGTGAACCGAGTCGATAGCTGTAACGCTTTTCCCCTTTCCCGCCTGAGCCTATAAGCGGCGGACGATACGGCATTTCCAGTACATCCGGCATATGACAAGCTGCGGACGTATCAAGTATCGCTATCGGCATATCATTTTCAGTAAGGTCGAGTACCTCTGTAACCAGATAGCCGGCATTCAGTGCGATCGCTTCACCGGGTTCGAGCCAGACTTCAAGCCCGTATTTCTCCTGCATACGGCGAATACAACGTTCAAGTCTTTGAATGTCGTAGTCATCCCGTGTTATGTGATGACCGCCCCCAAGGTTTATCCACTCCATATCTGCAAGTACATCTCCGAACTTTTCTTCAACAGCATCAAGTGTTTTTTCGAGGTCATCGGAATTCTGCTCACAGAGAGTATGGAAATGCAGTCCGGTAACACCTCTGAGATCATCGGGACGGAAATTTCTGCGTGTTATTCCGAGTCTCGAAGCAGGTGAACACGGATCATATATCTCATGACCTTCCTGAGTTGAACACTCCGGATTGATACGCAGTCCTATCTTCTTTCCGGCTGCAAGCACACGGTCACGGTATTTGTCAAGCTGAGCAAAGGAGTTGAATATAATATGTCCGCAGCAGCTTATTATCTCGTCGATCTCACTCTCACGGTAAGCCGCTGAAAAAACGTGGTTTTCCCTGCCCATTTCCTCATAGCCAAGACGTGCTTCATAGAGTCCACTGCAAGCTGTTCCGGCAAGATACTCCCCTATCATCGGATACAGATGATAGCACGAAAATGCTTTCTGTGCAAGCAGTATCTTTGCACCAGTACGTTCCTGAACTCCGCGAAGTATCTCAAGATTACCGCGCAGCCTCTCCTCGTCTATTACATAACACGGCGTCGGAAGTGATCTCAGTTTTTCAAGCTTTTCTGTCATCAGACGAATCTCACCGCTGTACCATACGCTACGACCTCAGCCGCAGACTGTGCAACTTCAGATGATGAGAAACGGAAACCTACAACAGCATCTGCGCCAAGCTGTGAAGCCTGATCTGCCATTCTCTGCTTTGCGATCTTACGAGCCTCGTTCATCATTTCCGTATAGCCTTTGAGTTCTCCGCCAACGAGGTTTTTGAGTCCAGCCATAAAGTCTCTTCCGACATTTTTGGTCTGAACTGTTGCACCCTCAACGATCCCGAGGATTTCTAAATTCTTTCCATAGATGTTATCAGTTGTTGTAATGATCATTTTAATTCACCATTCCTTATTAATAAGATTATATTAGTCAACAAGCACCGGATCGTGATCCTCTTCCCATGGAAGTCCCCATTTATTGAGAGCATCCATAAACGGATCCGGATCAAATTCCTCGATGTTGTAAACGCCTGCTTTTTTCCATGTTCCGGTCATAATCATCATTGCTCCGATCATTGCCGGTACGCCGGTAGTATAAGAAATTGCCTGTGATCCGACTTCCTTGTAGCACTCCTGATGATCGCAGATATTGTAGAGGTAGTAGTTCTTATCCTTGCCATCCTTTTTGCCGCGGAAGATACAGCCGATATTTGTCTTGCCGACTGTTCTCGGACCAAGTGAAGCAGGATCAGGAAGTACAGCCTTCAGGAACTGAAGAGGTACTATCTCCCTGCCCTCATACATAATAGGCTCGATAGAAGTCATACCAACATTTTCAAGGCACTTGAGGTGTGTGAGATAGCTCTGTCCGAAAGTCATAAAGAAGCGGATACGCTTGATGCCTTTGATATTGAGTGCAAGCGATTCAAGCTCTTCGTGGTGGAGGAGGTACATATCCTTCTCGCCGACTCCCTTGAAATTGTATACACGCTTGATCTCCATAGGCTCTGTCTCTATCCATTTGCCGTCCTCGATATAGCTTCCCTTTGCGGAAACCTCACGAATATTGATCTCAGGATTGAAATTAGTTGCGAACGGATAGCCATGATCGCCGCCGTTGCAGTCGAGAATGTCGATGTAGTTGATCTCATCGAACTCATGCTTCATAGCGTAAGCTGAGAATACGCCTGTAACGCCGGGATCAAATCCGCTTCCGAGGAGAGCTGTAATGCCTGCCTTCTCGAATCTTTCACGGTAAGCCCACTGCCACTTGTACTCAAACTTTGCTGTATCGAGCGGCTCATAGTTTGCAGTATCCACATAGTGAGTCTTTGTAGCGAGACAAGCGTCCATGATAGTGAGATCCTGATAAGGAAGCGCAAGATTGAGAACAACGTCCGGCTTGTAGCTGTTGATAAGTGCTACAAGTTCGTCAACGTTATCAGCGTTCACCTGAGCAGTCTCAATGACTGTCTTTGTAGTTGGCTGGAGCTTCTCCTTCAGCGCATCGCACTTTGACTTTGTACGGCTTGCGATCATTATGCCCTCAAACACTTCACTGTTCTGACAGCACTTGTGTATCGCTACTGAAGCTACTCCGCCGCAGCCGATTATCATACATTTTCCCATTGTAATATACCTCCTCATAATTCATAAGCGTCTTTTTTCTTATAGCATATAAAAAATACTACTGCCGCAAATATTGCAGAAATCATAGCTATCAGTGTAAACAGGACAGCATATAAGCCATCAAAGACCTCCTGAGCCCTTATTGCCACAAGTATGCTGTCTTCACCTACATCCTCGCCTTCCAGCGCCATATCGTAATTAATATCCCACTTCTTATTGTAGGCAACTTTTATTTTGTCGCCTTTTTTATCACCAATATCACTCGACACTTTGAATGTCATGGTCTGACCGCCTTCAAACGTTATATCTACAAGGCATACGCGGTAGAGATCAGACATAAGCAAAAACTTATCGTCTAAGCCGCTTATCGTTTCAAACTCCTTTATCGGCACCTCTATAACAGTATAAAAATCAGGATTTTTTACATAATAATCATTGTAATCCCAATTTGCATAGTCTTTTGCGAGAGTGGTGTTCATATACGCAAGAATACCGGCAATTACCGTTATCACTAACGCCGCAGCAAAAATACCGGACTGTAATCTGTTTTTGAATATTTTTCCCATTTTAATCCTATACTAAGCCCTTGAGCGAAATATCAAGCAACTGACTTATTATTCGTATCTATTATATTCCTCAACACTGCTGATGTAATCCTCGTCCGGATTACTGTCATTATCTCTATAATAGCCTCTGTACGGGCTCGGCTCCTGATTACTGACATAAATAATTTCTTCATTACTGTTCGCATTTTTCTTGTATTTTATGCGGGCAATTATCATTGGTATAAGAAGTCCGAGAGCAGCAATAACGCCTCCGATTATCTTAAAAACCATTGAAATGATCTTCAATGTATTGTCCGCCGGAACATAAAATCTCTTTGGATCATCCGGATCAATATACATTTCAACTTCTTCGCCTACATCGAATTTTGCCGGATACGAACCTGTATCGCTCTTTACATTGTACTCCTTACCCAGATATGAATAGTAATACACCGGATAAAGTGCGTTGCTATCGCTGCCGCCGGGTTCGTTATCCAGAACAGTAGCCGTAAGTTTATAAGTACAGTGTTTTTCACGATTCTTCTGAACTAACTCCGCAATAATTCCAACTCCGAAGAATATTGCTCCGAAAAATATGATACCTGCGGAAATTATTGCGAGCAGTCTGCTATACTTCAACTTCATAACTCATGACATTGCCAGAAGCATTTCTCTTATAACCTTGCAGGCAACTGCTGTTGAAACTCCGCTCTGATCGTATACCGGACTAAGCTCGTTCACATCGCAGCCCACGATATTCAGCTTGCTGCAAACCAGTGTTACAGCCTTTCGCAGTTCATCGAAGGTCACACCTCCGGCTTCAGGAGTACCTGTTCCGGGGAATATCGAAGGATCGAGAACATCAAGATCAACTGTAAGATAAACATTTTTGCCTTTCAGCCTTTCAACGGTCTCCTCAAGACCTTCAAAGCTGAACTTTTGCATTTCAGTATGCTCCTTTGCGAAGAGGAATTCCTCACGGTCGCCGCTTCTGATACCGAACTGGAATATATGACCATCGTCAACGAGTTCCCAGCAGCGTCTGAGGACACAGGCGTGTGAAAGCTGCTGCCCGAGGTAGTCATCGCGGAGATCGGCATGAGCATCGAAGTGGATAATGTAAAGATCGCTGTAACGCTCCTTGACTGCCATAATCGAGCCGAGAGTTACAAGATGCTCGCCGCCAATCATGAAAGGTATCTTTCCGTCGGTGAGTATCATGTCCGAACGCATTGCTATATCAGCGACTGCACGGCTTGTGCTGCCGAACGGTAGATCAATGTCTCCGCTGTCAAAATAGCAGTAATCGAGCATATCCTTGTCCTGATACGGACTGTAAGTTTCAATGCCGAAGCTTTCGTTTCTTATCGCTGCCGGTGCAAATCTTGTTCCGGGGCGAAAGCTTGTAGTACCATCGAAACCCGCTCCGAAAAGCACTATCTTTGATTCTTCGTATTCACTGTCGCAGGCAATGAATGTCTGTATATTCTTATTCAACATCTTTGAGAAGCTCCTCTACATAATTCGGAAGTGCAAATGCTCCCACATGAAGGCGCGGATTATAGTATCTGGTCTTTAAACCGAGCATACTCCACTTTGTAGCGTTGTAATCGTTAGTCGGGTGGTATTTCTTTGAAGCAAAGCCGAACAGCCAGTGACCTGAAGGATATGTCGGGATATGTGCCTGATATACCTTGCTTATCGGGAAGCTTTCCACGATACGCTTGTGTGAACGCTGCATTGCCGCTGCATCCTCAGCATAAAACGGACTTTCATGCTGATTGACCATGATACCGTCTTCATGGAGCGCATTGAAGCAGCTTCCATAAAACTCCTTAGTGAAAAGCCCCTCACCCGGACCGAACGGATCGGTCGAATCAACGATTATGACATCATACTTATCTGTACATCTGCGGATGAACTTGACCCCGTCCTCGTAGTAAACGTGAACCCTCGGATCATCAAAGCGGCAGGCAGTGGTAGGAAGATACTGCTTGCTGACCTCAACTACAAGTTCGTCTATTTCAACGAGATCAATATTCTCAACTGTACTGTAACGTGTAAGTTCTCTTACAACACCGCCGTCTCCCGCGCCGATAACGAGTATATTACGCGGATCCGGATGCACTGCCATTGGCACATGAGTTATCATTTCATGATAAATGAACTCATCTTTTTCTGTAAGCATCATATATCCATCAAGCGTAAGAAAGCGTCCGAACTCCTTAGAATCGAAAACATCTATCCGCTGAAATTCGCTCGAACCGCTGTAAAGCTGGTGATCCACCTTTATCGAAAACTTAACATTCGGAGTATGACGCTCTGTAAACCAAAGTTCCATTATCTGCCTCCATATACATTGAATTGATTATCGGATAAATCTGCTTGGATGATTATTCGCTGCTGCCTTCACGATCAGGTCCTGCGCCTTTCATAGCGATCTTAAGATAAACAGGCGTAAGCACGAAAGCTAACATGAATCCAAGCACAAGACCTATTCCGAGTGATCTCAAAAGTGCCGGCACATATGGCATAGCCTCATCGTGTTTCTTAGCCATCATGTACGCAAACGATACCATCGCAACAGTCATGACCGGAGTAAATATAAGATCTGCAACAAGACTCTCAATACATCTTGCACCAAGACTGTGTTCTTCAAGCCCTAATCTGCCGCTTGCACCCTTTCCGAGCTTGCCGATCGGTACAATAAATCCGATTATCAGGCATATCACAACGCTGACAAGAAAACTTGTAACAAATGCCGGAACTTTAAAATTTCCGGATGTTATATTTCCTATAAGAGACATACAAAAACTAAGAGTGATGCCCATAAGCATACTCATTTTTCTTCCAACTTTTTTCATATCCATAAAAGATACCTCCTTGTAATATTGTCCCTTAACCCTGATATATCATTATGCAAGAACGTTAAGACGTTCTATGTTTATATCCTCTGTACCGGTCATCTGACATCCTTTCTCTTTGGCATATTTAATATACTCGATTATCTCAGGAGTTATCAGTTCTCCGGGCGCAAGTATCGGAATACCCGGCGGATAGCACATTACAAATTCCGTGCATACATTTCCTGCTGCTTCTTCAAGAGGAAGCGACCTCTTCTGTGCATAGAAAGCCTTTCTCGGAGGCTCAGCAACTATCGGATTTATATATTCCTGTGTGAGCATTCCTGAACCGCTCCTGCCGAATCTTCTCTTTATCTCGGACATAGCACTGATAAGACGTTCGATGTCGCGTTTTCTGTCGCCGACAGAAACATATGCAAGAATGTTGCCTATGTCGCCGAATTCTATCTGTATATCGTACTCGTCCCTGAGGAGATCATACACCTCAATACCGGCGAGTCCGATAGGAAGAGTGTACACCGAGAGCTTAGACACATCAAAATCAAAAACGCTGTCGCCATTTATAAGCTCGCTTGAAAAAGCATAGTAACCGCCGATAGAATTTATCTCATCACGCGCATACTGTGCCATTTCTACTGTTTTTGCAAATATTTCCCTGCCGCTGAGAGCAAGTCTCTTACGAGAAATATCAAGACTTGAAAGCAGCAAATATGAGGCGCTCGTGGTCTGTGTAAGGTTGACTATCTGTCTCATATAATCGGAATTGATCTTCTTTCCCATGAGAAGGAACGAACTCTGCGTAAGGCTTCCGCCTGACTTATGCATACTCGCGGAGGCTATATCCGCACCGGCAGCCATAGCCGACATCGGAAAGCCCTCACCGAAATAAAAATGCGTACCATGAGCTTCATCCGCAAGGACGAGCATACCGTACGAATGAGCAAGCTCGGTTATTCTTTTCAGGTCTGAACAAACGCCGTAATAGGTCGGGTTATTGACCATAATAGCCTTTGCATCGGGATTCTCACGAATAGCCTTCTCGACCTGTGCCACTGACATTCCAAGTGCGATACCCAGCTGATGATTAACGTCCGGATCAACGTAAACAGGCACAGCACCTGTAAGTATCAACGCATTGATAGCACTTCTGTGGACATTCCTCGGCATTATGATCTTGTCGCCCTCCTTGCAGGTATACATTATCATACTCTGCACTGCTGAGGTCGTACCTCCGACCATGAAGAACACATTCTCAGCCCCGAAAGCCTGTGCTGCGAGCTCTTCCGCATCCTTTATCACTGATACAGGATGACACAGATTATCGAGCGGCTTCATAGAATTCACATCAACATTCATACAGTCTTCACCGAGAAACTCAGTAAGTTCCATATTACCGCGTCCCCGCTTATGTCCGGGAACATCGAACGGCACTACTCTCATACGCCTGAAGCGTCTCAGTGCTTCGTAGATAGGCGCATCAACCTGTGAAAGAGCCATTTCCGTAAACATTCCTTCCGCTGAAAATTTCTATCATTTCCCTCTTCAGAGCCGTTGTTATCTCAAGACGGCGGCTCGGCGGAAGTTCATTGACATCCGTATTGAAGAGGTAATTCTGTAAATCAAGTTCCTTTATCAACATTTTTGTATGGAACATATTTGCCTGATACACGTTTATATCTACCGCATCATATTTAAGAAGTGTTGCATCGTCGATATAGTCCTGTATCGAGGTTATATCATGATCTATGAATAGTTTTTCACCATCGAGGTTTCGTGTGAATCCTCTTACACGGTAATCCATAGTGATAATATCGGAATCAAAGCTACCGATAAGGTAATCAAGTGCTGTAAGAGGTGTGATCTTTCCGCAGGTCGCAACGTCGATGTCAACGCGGAAAGTAGCTATACTTGTATCAGGATGGAACTCCGGATATGTGTGGACTGTTACATGACTTTTGTCAAGATGAGCGATAGTTTCAGTCCCCCCTGCCGGTATCATAGTATCATCAGCTATGAGGAAAGTCGCAGAAGCTCCCTGCGGATCGTAGTCCTGACGCGACATACTCAGCACCTGTGCGCCTATCATCTCTGTAAGGTGAGTCATAATATCCGTAATACGCTCAGAATTATACTGTTCATCAACATATGCAATATATTCCTGCTGAGCCCTTGCTGTCTTGGCATAACAGACATCATATATATTAAAGCTCAGCGATTTTGTAAGATTATTGAAGCCGTAAAGCTTTAGCTTATTCTGCATAAAAACACCTCAAAAAAACACGTACAGGCTTTATCAGCCCATACGTGTCGTTTAATCATATGCCAACTGCACAGATATACCTCGGGTTTCAGAGTCTATATAAGCAAGATAATCACCTTTTACTACTCTTATTGACCTTTCACAAGCTGATAAAAACTTATAAAAACTTATCGGCATACAAACCGAATCAATAAGGCAACAGAAGTTGCCAGCTGACCATGTCAGCGGACTTGCTTTGAAACCGAAGCTTCTTTTGCAATTTATATAATTTTAGCATATTTACAGCGGAATGTCAATAGTTTGCCGGAAATTATTTTGTTTTCAGTTTTTTCTGCGGCGCAGGTCTGCAATGCCGAATATGGAAAGCAGAATAATCACAGCAGCTATTCCGGCGAAGGTGACAAGTCTGCCTTCCTTTTTCAGAGGAGCGTTGTAAGTCATCTCGATAGTATGCTTTCCGGCTTTTATCGGAAATCCCATAAAAGCAAGATCTGTCCGGTAGTAATCCACTTTTTCTCCGTCAACGAGGAATGTGAAATTCTTATCGTAAGGGATGGTGATATTGAACCAGCCGTCCTTACGTACATCTATGCTGCCCGAAAGAGTATCACCTATCGGATCTTCTGTTTCGATGATGAAAGCGTCCTTGTTTTCCATAGCACTGCGAAGTGCATCACCGTCCATTACAAAAGCCTCGAATCCGGAAATATTATAGATCCCGGCTGAGAATTCCATATCAAGTTCAGTTATCGGCTTATCGGATGAGATAACATATGAAAATACATAATTACCGTTGTTATATTTCCACTTAGGATCAGTCAGCTTGTTCTTGACTCCGTTTATCTTCATAATGATGTCCTTTTGTGCGGAGATCTTGCCGATACGGTTATCAGCGAACGCCGTTATCAAGAGGACTCCGTCATCAACAGGTTTATCAAGCTTGACCTTTGCTTTTATGATCTTCTTGCTGTTTATGGTGTATATACGTTTATCGTATTCTATTCCGTCATAGTCGGCAAGATCGGTGAAATCAATATCTAAGCTCCTTGTATGCTCATCGTTTTTTCCTTCGGCATCAAACTCTTTGGGAATGATTATATTGCTGAGTATAGCCTCCTGCTGCAATTCAAACTGAAGCTTGCGGTACTTATCGACTTTCATTACATCGCTTGTTGCAAATCCGAGAGGAAACGCATAATCATTCTTATATACAGAATATTCACCGGACGAAGCTACCTTACGTTCACCGAAAAGTATCGGATCGTCCTTTACAAGTCTGTAACGGCATCCCATAAGGGTATCGAATATTATATTGAGCGGCTGTCGGTGAATGGCATTATTACGTGATCCGACCTCGCTTCCGGATGAAAAGAAACGGAAATCACGGTAGCTCGGATTTGTAAGCGACGAATACAGATTCGTTGTAAGGTAATCTGTGCGGTAAACCTTATTAACAAGGAGTTCAGAGCCAGTATTCTCTGCAAAGCGGTAAATATCAGTGTCTGAATCAAGAGTTTCATCAACGAGTGATTCAACATCCTTGCTGTAAACATCATCAATAACGCTCTTCTTTACAAGAGTATCTGTGCAGTTAAGTGCAACACACACGATCATCGCAGCAGCTACCGCAAACATACTTATCACACTGCGGCGTTCCATTTTGTTACTAAGATACATAACGCCAAGAGTAGCGGCTGTATCTATCATTACAACGATCTTCTGCAACGAATTGTAATCTCCCTGCTTCAGTGACATTACAGAGATAACAGCAAAAAGTATCAGCGTAAACCTGACATCTGCCGTGCGTTCGATGAATTTGACCATGAACCTGCCGCACAATATAAGCAGAAGCGGCATGAATGGTATAAACGCTTTACCATCAATGTACATCGTACCATTGAACAGGTATATTATAACCGGAAAAATCACGCAGGCTGCCATAGTTCCGGCAAGAAACCTCTCAGACCTCGTACCGCGTCTCAGCAGCGATATTATAGATATCGGCGATATTACAGTAAGTCCGGCTGCATATGAAGTATACAGCAGAACGTTGAGATTAAGGGTAGGCACTAAGAGTTCGAGCAGTGATATTTCAACTGATGTTGAAGCGCGTCCCGATATAATTGCCGCAAGCGCAGGCATCCAGAACCTTGCAGCGCATACGCCGCCAAGGAAGGCGAAAAGCACCTTTTTCCACAATGCCGCCATTACCTTCTTTATGCCTGATCTCTGATCCTCTTCAAGGCAGTTGAATACAATGTATATGCCTACGGTCACAAATACGCCAACGCTGTAAAAATAGCTTGAACACAAAACACAGTATGTAAGCAGAGTTATCATCAAAAGGCTCAGAACACTGTCCTTTCTCTTGACAATAAGAAGCAGTCCCATGAGGAAAGGGTAATAGTTCATGAACATTATGTGGCGGTGACTATGGAATATAAGAGGACCTGACAGAATAAACATAAGCGCCAGAACAAGCGGCATCGTCCCCGAAAAGTGCCGCTTGAAAAAGTAGTAGCTCATAACAGCTGAAACAAGGACTTCAATTATACTTATCAGCTGGATATATGTCGCCATTGTCATCCAAGGCGTGAAGTACGCAGGCAGGTAAAGCGGATTTGCTATCCCGTAATACGCAAAGTTGTATATATTCTGACCTGCTCCGAGCTGCATCGCAAAATCAGGTGACCAATCTCCTGTTTCAAGATAACGTGTCCGCAGATACTCAGGAATAGTAAAATGCTGATCGCTCCAGTCGATGTCAGACCCCCAGACGCATCCGCGGTTGACTATGAGCATATCTATCGCAAAAATTATCAGAAACGCCGAAAGTATAGCCATTATCGATACTATATCCGGATGTTTACCATACGCTGCTTTGATCCTTTTTATCATCAATTCTCTCCCTTTAAAGGATATAATCACTTGAGTTCAGCAATAGTAACGCCGTCCTCGCCCTCGCCAAAGAGTCCGAGACGGAATGTTTTTACCGACGGATGGGATTTAAGACGACGGTGTACTGCCTGTCTGAGAAGACCTGTTCCCTTTCCGTGGATTATAGTTATTGTAGAAATATTGGACATAACTGCCTGATCTATGAATGCATCAAGCTGATACACACCGTCATCACAGGCACAGCCGCGTATGTCGAGTTCCATTTTTCCGCGTCGCTCAGCTGTTACGCCTATTTTGTTCATCTTCCGCTGAGGCTTAACAGGCTTGTTTGCATAGGTCACCTTTTCAGGTTCTTCAAGTCTGAGACGCGATATGCTCATCTTTGTCTTCATAACGCCCATCTGAACGTAAACAAAGTCGCTGCCATCCGGATCTCCGGATATTATACCCTTACGCTGGAGATCAACTACATAGACTGTATCGCCTCTGCGAAGCTTTCGCGGAAGAACATAGTCTGCATTAGGATCACGCTTATCGACCGGATTTGCAGAGTCATACATCTTATTGAAGCTCTGCTTAGCCTTTGATTTCATGCCGGAAACATTCTGGCTGAAATCCTTCTTATCCTTTTCTTTGCGAAGCTTGTCAAGTTCATCAAGCAGTTCGTTGGATTCGGCTTTAGTCTGCTCGATTATGGTCATAGCGCGAAGTCTTGCCTTTTCAAGTTCATCAGCCTTAACTCTTTCGATCTCCTCGCGTTCCTTTCTTACCGCCTCTTCATGCTCGGCAGTCTGCCTTCTGAGAACTGAGATCTCCTCTTTCTGACGTTCAAGTTCAAGACGCGCAGCCTCAAGCTTGCCGATAACATCCTCAAGACGAACATTTGAATCACTTACTCTCGCCTTCGCATCACTGATAATATCTGAAGGCAAACCAAGACTTTCGGAAATAGCAAAAGCATTTGACTTTCCCGGTGAGCCCACGATAAGCCTGTAAGTCGGGCGAAGTGTCTCAATATCAAATTCACACGAAGCATTCTCAACATCAGGATCGTCTATCGCAAATACCTTCAGTTCCTGATAATGAGTTGTGACCATAAGCTTAGCGCCGTTTGTCATAAGACGGCGGATTATAGCAACAGCAAGTGCCGCACCCTCGACCGGATCAGTTCCTGAACCAAGCTCATCCAGCAAAACGAGGGAATTCTCATCAGCAGTTTCAAGTATCTCAATGACTTTATTGGTATGTGAAGAGAATGTTGAAAGATTCTGCTCGATACTCTGATTATCACCTATATCAGCAAGAATATGTTTGAATATGGATATACGGCTGCCATCTGCTGCCGGAATGAGAAGTCCGCACATAGTCATAGCGCTGAGAAGTCCGGCTGTTTTGAGTGCAACAGTCTTACCGCCCGTATTAGGACCTGTTATTATAAGAGTCTGATATTCATCACCGAGCGACAGGTCGATCGGCACTGCTTTTTTCTTATCAATAAGCGGATGACGTGCTTTTTTTAGGTGCATCCTTCCGTCATCTGTTATCTCAGGCAGAGAACAGTTGAGTTTCGCTGCGAGATTTGATTTTGCAAAATACAGATTTAGTTCAGTACATATCTTGTAGTTTTCACAAAGAATGTCGGCATAATCGCCGCAGTCAGCACAGAGCTCGCGGATTATGCGTTCGATCTCCTCCTGTTCCTTTCCCTCAAGGATACGTATATCGTTATTGGCTTCAACTATCGCCATTGGCTCGATAAAAATAGTCTGACCAGTCGCTGAGGTATCATGGATAAGTCCGTTCACCTGACTGCGGTACTCGGATTTTACCGGAAGCACGAAACGTCCGTCTCGGATCGTCACGGTGTTCTCCTGAAGATACTGCTGAGTGGTCTTATTCTTTATCATCTTGTCGAGAGTTTCACGAAGCTGCATTCCGGCACGGTTGATCTTCCTGCGTATCGCTGCAAGTTCAGGACTTGCAGCATCCGAGATCTCGGTCTCGGAAATTATCGACCTTTCAAGCTTTTCAAGCAGCCAGTCGTTAGGCATGAGCCTTGAAAAAAGGTAATCAAGCTCAGTTTCTACGTTCTCGCAGCGGCTGTACCACTCTGCAAGTCCCTTTATCTGACGAAGCATCGCAGCAATGTCCATAAGATCGCGGAGAGATATTACCGCTCCGGACTTCGCTCTGGCTGCCGATGAAGAAACGTCCTTGAAATTGCTGAACGGCGGTGTTCCGAACTGAACAGAAAGACTAAAAGCCTGTGAGGTCTTCAGACACTCTTTTCTTACCAAAGCAAGGTCAGTTTCAGGACGTATCTCAAGTGCCATGCGCTTAGTCTCATCATTTGAGGCGAAGCCTGCCAGCATTTCAAGTATTTTGTCGAGTTCAAGTGTTTTTAAGTATTTGTTCATTGCATTTTTCCTATATAAACGAAATGCTTTGATCCTTCTCAAAGCAATGATTTATAAAAATCAAGAGTTTTAAAGCTGCGTTCCAGATGTGCCTGAAGATAAGCCTCTGCGAGCTGTGAAAGCACCGAAAGTGAATTATCTGATATGCGGAAATTATAAAGCCTGTCAAAATCTGTGAGCACTATATGGCGCACCGCATCCAGTACAGGCAGCTTTATCTTATAGTAATTATTTTCATCACGATCCGAAAAACAATCAGAGCAGTAGAAACCGCCGTCATTCACGCAGAAATACAGTTCCTCCGGCTCAAAAGCACCGCATCCGCGGCACATGATAATATCAGGCATATAGCCTATTTCCGACATAAGACGAAGTTCAAAAATAGCCTTAAGCTGTTCCTCACTGCGTTTGCCGTTTTCGAGGAAATGAAGCGTATTAAGAAAAAGCCTCAGCACGTCCGCAGACTGTGCTTCGGGATTGATGCAGAATCGCAGTACATCAGCAAAATAGGCAGCAAGCGAAAGTCTCGGAAGCGAGCTTCTGAGACCATAGAAAATATGTATCGGTTCAGCGCTGTTAAGACTTAATTTCTCTCCGCGCTGATCGAAACAAAAGCGTGAATACGCAAAAAGCTGAGTGGAACTCCCTCTTTTTCCGTTAAGCTTTCTTCCGCCTTTCACAGAAACCTCGAGAACTCCGCTCTCTTTTGTAAGAATATCAATAAACTTGTCCTGTTCACCCACAGGACGCTCCTTCAGGACTATCCCTTCTGATATTATCATTTTCAGTATCCTTATGAGCCGCATAGTCAAGATAGTCCTCTATCCTTCCGCTCGCGGCAAATTTATCCCATAAAACGTCCATATACAGCACTCCCTGCACATTCTCGGCTGTCTGCCGGTCTGGATATATTATGTGCAGGAAAGACAGTAATATCAGCTGGTATTATTTGTCAGAGAGTCCGAAATTACGGATGATGCCCTCGCGGTTGCGCCAGTCTTCCTTGACCTTTACCCAGCATTTAAGATTAACTTTGATCTGAAAGAAGTCTTCAAGTTCAACACGTGCGGCTGTCGAAGCTTTTTTGAGCATAGCTCCGCCCTTGCCGATAACAATTCCCTTATGTGACTCCTTCTCGCAGTAAATAACTGCGGATATATCGAGAATATCCTTATCCTCGCGCTCTGACATCTCCTCAACTCCGACTGCTATTCCATGCGGGACCTCATCATTGAGCAGCATAAGCAACTTTTCACGTATCATCTCCGCTGCAAGCACCTTTTCCGGCTGATCTGTTATCATGTCATCAGGGAAGAAATGCGGCGATTCTTCGGCAAGCTTGATTATTTCATCAATAACTATGTCAACGCCGTTGTTCTCGGTAACGCTTACCGGTACTATCGCCTGAAATCCAGCCTTTGACGTTAGTTCAGCTATCATAGGTGCAAGATCATTCTTATTTTTCAGCAGATCTATCTTGTTGAGGACAAGTATCACCGGCATCTTTGAAGCGTTCATCGACTTCAGCAGATTCAGCTCCTGCTCGTTGATCTTCTTAGTGCAATCCTGCATAAATACAACAGCATCAATGTCGCTGACAGACTCTTTGACTGTATTGAGCATATGCTCACTGAGTTTGTTCACAGGCTTGTGAAGTCCCGGAGTATCAAAGAAAACAAGCTGAACATCGCCGATATTGCGGATACCGGTTATACGTGTTCTTGTAGTCTGGGGCTTGTTGCTTACAGAAGCTATCTTCTCACCGATTATAGCGTTAAGAAGCGAAGACTTTCCGGCATTTGTACGTCCGGCGATAGTTACGAAGGCAGTTCTCGGCATTAGTTGTTCTCTCCGTTTGTAACAAATGTGACATCGCGTGAGATACCAAGCTTTTCGAGTACCGACTCTTCCTTTTCGCGCATGATACGCTGATCGAGCTGACTTGTCTCATGATCGTATCCGAGAAGATGAAGCATTGAATGTACTGTAAGGAATCCGACCTCACGTTCAAGTGAGTGACCGTAATTCTGAGCCTGTTTAACAGCTGTTTCAAGTGAGATAACAACGTCTCCGAGCTGGACCGCACCTGTTTCCGGGTTGAGTTCAACAGTACCGTCCTCGCTTGTGAGTGGGAATGAGAGAACGTCTGTAACGCTATCCTTGTTGCGGTATATCTTGTTGAGGTTCTTGATCTCGTTGTTGCTTACGAATGATACGCTTACTTCAGCATCCTTGCCGAAATTCTCGGTTGTGAGTACAGCCTGACAACATCTTCTGATAAGAAGACGGATGCCGACAGGAACTTTCACCTCTGTCTGATTATTTTTAACATAAACTTTAAGCTTAGCCATTATTCTTTATTCTCCCTTCGCTGAATTTTTCATATGCTTTAATGATATCCTGTACAAGCTTGTGTCTTACCACATCTTTTTCGGTGAATCTATGGACACCGATATCATCTATTCCTTTTAGTATTTTCAATGCCTCAACAAGTCCCGAACGTTTAGGATCAGGCAGGTCTATCTGCGTTATATCGCCGGTTATAATCATACGGCTGTCATTTCCGAGGCGTGTAAGGAACATTTTGATCTGCTCCGATGTGGTATTCTGTGCTTCATCGAGGATTATGAACGCCTCATCGAGAGTACGTCCTCTCATATAGGCGAGAGGTGCGACCTCTATTATGCCCTTTTCCATATAACGTGCAAAGCTTTCTGCGCCGAACATATCAAAAAGTGCATCATAAAGAGGTCTCAGGTAAGGATCAACTTTATCCTGAAGATCTCCCGGCAGAAAACCGAGTTTTTCACCCGCCTCAACTGCCGGACGTGTAAGGATTATCTTTTTGATCTTATGTTCGCGGAATGCCTTCACAGCCATTGCTACCGCAAGATAGGTCTTACCTGTTCCGGCAGGTCCAACGCCGATAACGATCGTATTTTCCTTGATAATGTCGATATACCGCTGCTGCCCGACTGTTCTCGCACGAAGTATCTTTCCGGAAGCAGTAACACATATACCGTCTCTTCCGAGCTCTTCAAGTTCTCTCTCAACGCCCTCAGAGACCATAGAAGTAACATATCTTACTGTCTGCTCATTGAGAGCCTGTCCCTTGTTGCTCATTGAGAGAAGCGCCCTGACTGCGCGGCTTGCATCATCGACATTCTTTTCACCGCCGATAAGCTTGATCCCGCCGTCGCGGCTGACCATGATAACATCGTACTCTTTTTTGATCCTGCCGACATTATCATCAAGACTTCCGAAAACTGCCGAGAGCTGTTCCGGATCATCAACTGTCAGAAATTTTTCTGCCATTAAGTCGCTCCGATCTTTACGTACATCCTGTACGCTGATTATTGATCCTGTTCCGGAAAACGCCCTGCCGAAGCAAGATTTGCGTTGGAATAAGCCGCATCCGCGGAAACGTCCTTCAAAACGCGCACATTAGCAGGAAAATCTATCACCTGCTCCGGCGAACCGAGTTCAAGTTCCATTATCGCAAGTTTTCCGGAAAAAGGATAAGTATCCAGTTCAAAAAGCTGATCGTTGTAATCAAAACAATATCTTACTTTTTCAACCGGTGCTATTTTTTTGTCTGACTGCCCGAGAAGTTCGTTATACTCCTTCTCACTGATCTCGAATTCATTTTCCTTTCGCGTAACGGGAGTAAGAAAGACCTTTTCCGTATAGGTGTATCTCACTTTACCATTTTCGCTTATACGTCTTACACGCCTTTGCGAATCATTTTCACCTCTTGTGAGGTATGTCTGAGTGATACTGATCTTTCTTCTCACATCAAGCGCTGAAACATCAGGCATTTCAACAAGGAATTTTCTTTCGATCTCAAGTCCGTTTGACATATATAAGGTCTCCCATAGATTTATGTTATGCCGCCCGCAATGTGCCCGAAGTCCTGTTTTACGGGATATTGCAGGAATCTTCAGATACTCAGCACAGTGATCCGCAAATAGTATTTGCGCCTGTATTACGTCATAGGGGCACAATGCAGCAATATCACACATATATTATATAACTTTTTTTGATTATTGTCAACAAAAACTTTTGTGACATTCTGTTTAAAGTGCTTAAAATTTTATATTTGTTGAAAAAGCACCGTAATATAACGTAAATACGTGTATTCCGGCGCTTTTGCATTGATCAGAGATCCCCCAGCATAAGTCTGTATACTGAGTTATTGTCACCGCCAAAGAAATTCTTTTTGCTCCTTAACTCCAGAACTTTTCCTGAAGACGAAACCGGAAGACATATTGTGACCGTATTCTCATTATAAACCAACTTTGCATTTATCCTAAAAGCAAATAGTTCTTCTATATTAAAATAGTTGTTGCTGAAAATATCGTTTTTGTTCTCATCTTTTGCAATAGTGCCGCCTGAGATCTTTATTTCAGCACCCGAATCCGCTTCGCGGGCGCTTAAAGTAACCTCCAGCTTGCTTTCAGCAGAATTCTCGACCATCTTCCTTACCGTCTCGATGATCATGTACCTCAATATGCGCTTGCTCGTTCTAACATAGCAAGGTCTTTCCTCAAAATATGACATATCACACCTGCTGCCAAGTATCTCTTTTATACCTCTGATGATTTCCTCAATGAATTCACCGATATTAACAGCTTCATCCGTATTAGCTTCTTCCGTAAGGGCGCTGCATATTTCAGCAGTACGCATCAGCTTTGAGCATTGTTTCCGGATATGATCAATATATTCGTTTTCCGAGGCATAATCCTTTGCCGCGCCGCAAGTTGCCGTTATACCTGTTACTGCTGCACGTATCATACTACTGCAATAATTGGAATATTCTGATGTGAATTCATTTTTGAAAAAGTTTGCAAAATCTTCATTATTGTACATCGCTTAGTTAAACTGCCTTTCCTGATGAATGCCTTTTCCGACATCCGATCAAATACTTCTTTCATCAATGTCTGCTCAACAATTAAAATTCGGCTTTATATAGCTTCTTAAAGCCGATTCTCAGTTGGCAAATGAGCCTGACATAAAGAAATGTGATACGCAAATCCCCCTATTATATTAAGAATTTGCGCTCCCCGAACATTGTTCGGAGCAATAACCTCTTGAAAGCGGTTATCGAGGACATATTACATTATACTACATTTTTCGACAAAATGGAATACTATTCGACAATTATAATCTGGTGTTATTATAAACAAAATTTGTCATATCATACACATAGCGATTGCACAATTTGAACATTTCGTAAAAAATCTGTTATTTTTTTATCTAACCTCTTGAAAAATCACACTCTTTGAGTTATAATAGATATATAAATTATTTAGGAGGTAATTTTCCAATGTCAGTTAAAGTTGCTATTAATGGTTTCGGCCGTATCGGTCGTCTTGCATTCAGACAGATGTTTGATGCTGAAGGTTATGAGGTAGTTGCTATCAACGATCTTACAAAGCCTTCAATGCTCGCTCAGCTTCTCAAGTATGATACAGCTCAGGGCGGTTACTGCGGTAAGATAGGTGAGAACCTTCACACTGTAACAGCTGATGATGAGGCTGGTACTATCACTGTTGACGGCAAGACTCTTACAATCTACGCTAAGGCTAACGCTGCTGAACTCCCATGGGGTGAGATCGGTGTTGACGTAGTTCTCGAGTGCACAGGTTTCTACTGCTCAAAGGAGAAGTCTCAGGCTCATATCGATGCTGGTGCTAAGAAGGTTGTTATTTCTGCTCCTGCAGGCAACGATCTTCCTACTATTGTATTCAGCGTTAACGAGAAGACTCTTACTAAGGATGACAAGATCATCTCTGCTGCTTCATGCACAACAAACTGCCTCGCTCCTATGGCTAAGGCTCTCAACGACTATGCTCCTATCCAGAGCGGTATCATGAGCACTATCCATGCTTACACAGGCGATCAGATGATCCTTGACGGTCCTCACAGAAAGGGCGATTACAGAAGAGCTCGTGCTGGCGCTGCTAACATCGTTCCTAACAGCACAGGTGCTGCTAAGGCTATCGGTCTCGTAATTCCTGAGCTCAACGGCAAGCTCATCGGTTCTGCTCAGAGAGTTCCTGTTCCAACTGGTTCAACAACAATCCTCACAGCTGTTGTTAAGGGTGCTAACGTAACTAAGGAAGGCATCAACGCTGCTATGAAGGCTGCTGCTTCTGAGTCATTCGGCTACAACGAGGATCAGATCGTTTCTTCTGATGTTATCGGTATGAGATTCGGTTCACTCTTCGATGCTACTCAGACAATGGTTGCTGAGATCGGTGACGGCCTCTATGAAGTACAGGTTGTTTCATGGTACGACAACGAGAATTCTTACACATCACAGATGGTAAGAACTATCAAGTACTTTGCAGAGCTCGGCTAATTCTATTAGACAGACAAATTTTAAGGACGTTCCTTCGGGAACGTCCTTTTTCTGTTATCCGCATTATAAAATGCAAATTGACATTTCTCTCCATCCGTGGTATAATGAATCGAATCCACTGAAAACGAGGTCATATAATGAACAATTCCATAACTCCGCAGGAGTTGAACAAACTCGCTCCGGAGTCCTATACCATCATTGACATCCGCGATAAGACCGCTTTTGAATACGGACATATTAAAGGTGCTGTCAATATCCCTGCCGATCAGCTTGGAACTGCTCCCCTGCCAATCTGCGATCTTCTCGTCATCTGCTGCAAGTCCGGTCTGATAAGCATGGACTATACCGAACAGCTCCGCAGCAAAGGAATGAACGCTGTCAACCTTGAAGGCGGATACATCGACTGGCTGCGTAACATAATGGAAAAACGTCAGATAACCGCCGATGTCGAACTTAGTCTGAGGAAAAAATTCAAGAAGTCAATATGGTGCAAGTTCACCAAGGCTATCAATGAATATAAGCTCGTGAATCCCGGCGACCGCATTGCGGTATGCATTTCCGGCGGTAAGGATTCAATGCTTATGGCTAAGCTGTTTCAGGAGCTAAAGCGTCACGATAAATTTCCTTTCGAGGTAAGGTTTCTCGTTATGGATCCGGGATATAGTCCCGAGAATCGCCGCCTTATCGAGAAAAATGCCGAATCCATGTCTATACCGATAGAGATATTTGAGTCCGACATTTTTGATTCGGTGTTCAATATCGAAAAGAATCCCTGCTACATCTGTGCGCGTATGCGACGCGGCTACCTTTACAGCCACGCAAAAGCACTTGGCTGCAACAAGATCGCTCTCGGTCACCATTTTGATGATGTCATAGAGACTATTTTAATGGGTATGCTTTACGGCGGTCAGGTCCAGACTATGATGCCTAAGCTGCACAGTACCAATTTTGAGGGTATGGAACTGATACGTCCGCTTTACCTTGTCCGCGAAGCTGAGATCAAGCACTGGCGCGACTACAACGACCTCCACTTCATTCAGTGTGCCTGCAAGTTCACTGATACCTGCTCATCCTGCGACAAGGACGGTCAGTCGCAATCCAAGAGACTTGAAGTCAAGCAGCTCATTGCTGAGATGCAGAAGATCAATCCTCAGGTTGAGAAAAACATCTTCCGCAGCGTCGAAAACGTAAATCTCAGTACGATAATCGCATATAAACAGCACGGTGAAGTGCATAACTTCCTTGATACCTACGATGAATGAAAAAGCGGCTCAATGAGCCGCTTTTTTTAATAGTATTCCAGAGTATCATCGTTATTCTTTATTTTAAATCCGATAATAGTAATAATAAGCGATGCCGCAAGAGGTATAATAATTCCTATATTTATATGAAATTCATAGTCTATTGGTATAGTGCCGCCTATAAACTCTTTTGTGAAATCTTCCATAAAACTCTTTGTTTTTGAGCAGTATAGGATACCTCCCGTCGTAGAAACAGCAAAAGCCAGTGTTGACAGTATCGAAGCCACAGTCATTGCTTTTTTGTTGACAAATGTACATACTGCCGTCAATAATAGCAGAATATAGCCTGCAATTCCTGCATACTTCATTGCATGATACGAATTGAGGATATCATCATATTTGCTTTCAGATATGACTTCCGACATCCCGCTGCTGTAATCATCAAGCTTGTTGCTGTATCCTGTATATTCCTCATCTGTTTCCAGTATATCTGTAAAATCAACCGTTTCCTCGTATGAACTGCCATAAACCTTGACTTTAATATTTATCCACGTCATCCATATTGATGAAAACGCAAGTATTATAAGGACTATCGCCGCTATATATGGAGCATTTTCCTGATTTAAGTATTTATTATCGTACATTATTATCTCCTTTATAACAAATATAATGAGTATTTAGTTTATTTATCAACTTTGTTCAACATTTTATTATATATTTGTGTGTAATACGTGTTAGATATGTGAATGTTCAGTGAAATACAATGCTTTTGTTCACATTTATTACCACAAATATTTTTCATCTGAAAAGTCATAATACTGATGTACCGTTGAAGCAGCGCTTCACGGAACATTTACGGCATCAATAACTTTAAGGAGATAAATCAAAATGGCAAACAATAATAGCAACAACAGCGGCGAAATGACTCAGAAGGGCAGAGACGCTCTCGAAAGATTCAAGATGGAATCTGCTTCTGAACTCGGTGTAAACCTCAAGAAGGGCTACAACGGCGATCTTACCTCCCGTGAGGCTGGCTCGATCGGCGGTCGTATGGTGCAGAAGATGATCAACTCATACAAAATGCAGTGACAACCGTCATAAATCCAAAGGGACGCTTATAAGCGTCCCTTTAACATTACTTATTCTTTCTTCTTACAAGTACTGCAACAATGTCCGGACCAATATTAGCTGATACAACTGCACCGATATTTGCATACATTTCCGCCTTGCGTCCGGTACGCTTTATCAGTTCCTTTTCTACTTCCTTTGCAAGAGTGTTGTCTCTGCCGTGGATCATTATGTAAGGAGTCTGAGGAGTCATATTCTTATCCGCGATCTCAACAAGCTTTGATACAATATTCTTTTCACCCCTGATCTTGTCAACAGTCTCAGTAGTTCCGTCAGCGAAGAGGATAACCGGCTTAAGTCCAAGAAGCTCACCGGCAAATGCCTTTGCTGCGGAGATACGTCCTGATTTACGTGCATATTTAAGATTGTAAGGAACTGCATAGATACCGCAGATATTGAACCAGTCCTCCATATATGCGATGATCTCCTCTGCCTCTGCACCTTTGCGTATCATCTTTACCGCTTCCATTATCGGGTAGCCGTAGAAAACAGTATAGCACTTTGAATCAAGGTTGAATATACGGATCTTATCCTTAGCTTCCGGATTATTCTCGAAGAAATCATTCTTTGCAAGACAGGCATTGCTGTAAGTACCCGATCCCTGAGAGTTTATCGAAACATTGATTACATCTGTATAGCCCTGCTCATACAGTTTTTTATACTCAGCCTCAAAAGTCATAGGCGAGATCTGAGAATGCTTCGGAATCTCGTCCGTCTTGCCCATAAGTTCATAAATCTCCTGAGTGGACTTATCAAATATTTCACGGAATTTTTCTCCGCCTACTGTAAGCTCAAACGGAATGACAGTTATGCCGAGCTCCTCGATCATCTCCTTCGGAAGATCACAGCAGCTATCTGTCATTATCATTATTTTGGACATTGTTATTTCTCCTTTACCATTCAAATTTTGTAAGTTTTCCCTCGCGTGAGAGATCTGGATAATCCCACTGTCTGAGCACTTCATATACTGCAATGGCAGCGGAATTTGATAGATTAAGGCTCCTGAGTTCATTCCTCATAGGAATGCGTACACATCTTTCTGGATTATTATACAGCAGTTCCTCGGGAAGTCCCTTGTCCTCACGTCCGAATACCAGATAAGCATTATCCGGATACTCCACATCACTGTGGATTTTTCTTCCCTTGGTAGTAAAATAGTAAAAATTTCCTTCGGGATTCTTTTCAAAGAAATCATCCAAGCCGTCATAATATGTTATGTCCAGCTTATCCCAGTAATCGAGTCCGGCACGTTTCAGATGCTTGTCGCTTACCTCGAAGCCAAGTGGTCTTACAAGATGCAGATGTGCTCCGGTAACAGCGCAGGTACGTGATATATTGCCGGTATTCTGAGGTATTTGCGGTTCTACAAGAACAATGTTAAGATTATTCATAGTTCTCCTTTGTGTATGTTATTTTGCATAAAGAGCCTTTATAAAGCAATTATTGATCAGCGCCGCAAGCTGTAACGAAAGAAGTAAGTATAAGGAAAGCTGTGCATTTATTTCATTTCAGCAAATTACGAATATTCAGTTATATGTTGTATAAACTATTATCGGCGAGCCGTCCGCCTTATGACGGCAAATTCTTTCCACGGAGCAATTGACTATGAACATTAAATCTATCGCAAAGGGCGCGGCCGCCGGAGCTGCTGTGGGATTTGCATATTACGCATTTTCATCAGCAGGTCCTTTGCAGAAAATGAGTATAAAGCGCGATGCCAACAAGACTCTAAAAGCAGCAGGTCACCTTATCAACGACCTGAAATCGATCGTCATGTAGCTGAAGCGCCTGTATTTCTCCTGAATTCAAGATAGCTTTCAAGGATGATAACAGCTGCAACAGCGTCAACAACGGCTTTGCGTTTCTTACCTCTTGTGTTGGTCACATTCAGGTAGTTATGCGCCGAAACTGTCGTGCAGCGCTCATCCCAGAGCTTAACGGGACAGTCGATGAGTTTTCCCAACTCATCAGCGAACAGCTGACATTTCTCAGCACGTTCGCCGACTGTTCCGTTCATATTTTTCGGATACCCTACAACTACCTCTTCAGCTCGCTGCTCTTTTGCAAGGGCAGCGGTCTTTTTTATACATTCATTGAAGTCTTTTTCGTTGATGACTGTGACCGGCGAAGCGATCATCTCGCTCTTTCCGCATACTGCGATACCGGTACGTGAATCTCCGAAGTCAACCGACATTATTATCATACATATCTCCTGAACATACTATTTTTCCGTTGAAGTCTGCTGCCGCTCACCACGGCTTTACTGTACCTATAATGTCCTTGACAGATGCTATTCCCTTACTGTCGAGGAATTCGTTCATCTCTTCAACTATTCTCACCGGCGCATACGGATCAGTGAAAATAGCTGCGCCGACCTGTACTGCGCTTGCACCCGCCATCATAAGTTCAATTGCATCACGTCCGGAAGAAACTCCGCCCATGCCGATAACAGGTATACTTACAGCATTCGCAACCTGCCATACCATTCGTACTGCTATCGGGAATACGGCAGGGCCGCTCATTCCGCCAACATTATTGCGAAGTACCGGACGTCCTGTGTTTATGTCTATTCTCATTCCGAGAAGAGTGTTTATAAGTGAAACTGCATCAGCACCTGCTGCCTCAACAGACTTTGCTATCTCGGCAATACTCGTAACATTAGGCGAAAGCTTTACAACCAGCGGCTTTGTTGTTGCCTTTCTCACCTGACGTGTTACCTCTGCTGCCATATCACAGCTTGTACCGAATGCCGCTCCGCCCTGCTTTACGTTAGGACAGGAAATGTTCAGCTCTATCATATGTACATCTGTGGATTCAAGCTTCGCAGCGACCTGAGCACATTCCTCAGGAGTTGAGCCTGCAATGTTCGCAAGAACTACAAGATCCCTTTCGAGAAGATATGGCAGCTCGGTTTCGATGAAGTGGTCTATTCCGGGATTCTGAAGTCCTACTGAATTGAGCATACCAGCCGGTGTTTCGGCAATTCTCGGAGCAAGGTTACCTGTGCGTCTATGAAGTGTAGTACCCTTTGTGGCAATTCCGCCAAGCTTATTGAGTGGAAAAAGCTCCTCATATTCGCGTCCGTAGCCGAAAACGCCGGAAGCCGGAATTATGGGGTTCTTGAAGTCTACACCGCAGACCTTTACAGACATATCAGCCATCAGAAAAGCACCTCCTCAGCCTTGAATACCGGACCGTCCTTGCAGACGTGTGCGAAGTATTCCTCATCGTTTTTAATCGTTCTGCAAGCACAGCCGAGACACGCACCAATTCCGCAAGCCATTCTCTCTTCAAGCGAAATTTCGCAGTATATACCGTTTTCCTTGCATATAGCTGCGATATTTTTCAGCATCGGCATTGGACCGCAGGCGTAAACAGCGTCGATGCCGCCCTTTACCGCAAGCTCCTTCAGCGGCTCGGTAACGAAGCCGTGTATGCCCATAGAGCCGTCATCGGTGCAGAGGATAGTCTCCGCACCGGTCTTCTTGAAGTCCTCCTGAAGAATGACTGCGGAGGCGTTTCTGAAACCGCTTATTGCAACAGCCTTTTCGCCGTAATACTTGGCAAGCGGCAGCATAGGCGGAGTACCGATACCGCCGCCGATAAGCACTACCTTCCTGAAGTCTTCATTGAGCGTGAAGCCGTGACCGAGAGGGGCAAGCATATCTATAAGGTCACCCTCGTTCAGCCTTGCTATCTCGGCAGTACCCTCGCCGCGTATCTCAAATACAATGCGGAGAGTAGTCTCCCCTATACCGGCTATTGATATAGGACGGCGGAGAGTGAAGCCGTTTGCTCTTATGTGAACGAACTGTCCCGGCATAGCTGCCTGCGCCACTACCGGACAGTGTATCTCAAAGCTGTAAATATCCCTGCCAATAGCCTTTTTGGAGACTATACGGAATTTATTCTGCGTATACATCATTTTGACCTCCTGTAAACGTTGTGTGCGATCAGCGCTCGGCCGCACTATCAATATACATTATATCACAATTATTGATAAATAGCAACATACGCAGTAAAATTTACCTCTCATAATGATCGAATATGCTTTGAAGCTTCCCTGCTCCGACCGTTTTCGCAAGCAAATTACCTCTGTATACTGCCTTTTTCAGCAGAATATACTGAGTTTTTTTGCAGTTTCCGCCATACAATGAACGAACTCTGTCGTTCAGCCGCTTTTTGTCTCGGAAATCAAAGGTTTATTTTCGTTTTGTTCTGCGCTATCCTTATTCTTATAAAGCTTTCAAGGAGACATATATGAAAAAGATATTTTTAATGCCGTTCATCATTATTATGATGTCGCTGATCCCACTTACCGCACATTGTGAGGAAGAAAGCGGCTATCTTTACTCGGTCATAGACAGTGAGATCACCATAACCGGATATTCAGGAACTCCCGAATCCCTCGTTATACCTTCAAGCATAGACGGTATGCCTGTAACTTCGATACGCGATAACGCTTTCTTCAATTGTCATTCGCTGAAAAATATTTCTCTTCCGTCCACACTAAAAACTATGGGACACCATTGCTTCTACGACTGCTCTGCACTTGAAGAGATAACTCTCCCCTGCTCCATAACTCAGATCGGTATGGGCTGCTTCGGCAGATGCTGTTCACTGAAAAAAGTTGTTCTGCCGGATTCTGTTAAGATACTTCCGGATTCATGTTTCCGCAGATGCACTTCCCTTACCGACCTTCTCATACCGCAAAGTGTGACCGAAATTGAAAAATTCTGCTTCTGCGGCTGCTCTTCACTGCGCTATATATCCCTCAGCGGCAATCTGCAAAATATCGGTACAGGTGCATTCTATATGTGTGAAAGTCTCGACAATATCTACCTGCCGCAGTCAGTTGAGAGCATAGGTATGGAGGCACTCGGATACCTGACAGATAACAAGCTTTCCGATCTGAAAATAATCTCATATCCAGATTCAGTTGCCGAAGCTTACGCAAATGAAAACGGTATAAGCTTCTCGGATGCTCCGGAATCTGCTGCAGCTTTTGATCCTTCCACTTCCCAAAACGCTCCTGTAAAGCTTCCGCCGGCACTTGTTGTATCAGGAGGTCTGCTGTTCCTGCTGACCGCTCTCATCGCCCTGAAACGTTATGCCACTTCTGCAAAGTGATATTCTCAATTTCTGACTCCTACCGGATGAGCATCCCCTATCTCCTTCGGATCAAACATTCCAAGCCGTTTATCCTGCATTATGACCGCACGGCACACCGAACTGTATCCGTAACGTCGGCGTATCATATCTACCGCACGATTTATGCTTTCACGATGTTCATCACGCTCTGCTTCTCCGCTGAAATCAAGCTGTAAATTTCCGCTGTAAGGCACAAGCTCCGAAGCACATACGGTTATGCTCCTTACCGGTATATCACTGTTATATGTACGTTTGAACAGTCCGAGTGCCTTCTCGGCTATACCGGCACTGTCAGAGATCTCGCGTTCAAGGGCGCACTGCCGGCTGATATATTTCAGACTTGTATCACGAATAAAGATGGAAACAGTACGGCAGCACAGACTGTGTTTACGCAGCTGTGAGGCTATATTCTCGCTGAGTGCATATATCAGTATCCTCACATCGTTCTCATTTTCAAGATTGCGATAAGGTGTATATCCGCTGCTTACAGACTTCGGCGGTATCTTCTCATCGTAACGCATAACTCTTGAATCATCAAGACCGTTTGCATATTTCCAGAGGTAAGTTCCGCCCTTTCCGAGCCACACCTTCAGTATATCAGGCTCTACCGCAGCTATCTCACCTATTGTGCGAACTCCATGAGCACGAAGGCACTTCAGAGTTGCTCTTCCTACACCAAGCATATCTTCCGCAGGAAGTCCCCATACCTTGCCGCGGAAATTTTCTTCATCAATTATAGTAACAGCGTCCGGCTTTTTTAGATCCGAAGCAAGCTTCGCGAAGACCTTATTAAAGCTTACCCCGACTGATACCGTTATACCATAGCTGTTCTTCACACGCTCTCTTATCTCCTCCGCTATATCGACCGGGCTTTTCCGATTGCCGGTAACGTCCAGCCAGCACTCGTCTATGCCGAAGCTTTCAAGCAAATCGGTATACTCAAAGCATATCCCCTTGAACAGCTTCGAGAATTTGTTATAGCGGTCAAAATGCGGCTCGACCGTCCTCAGCTTCGGACATTTTTTCTTAGCCTGCCACAAGGTCTCGCCGGTTCTTATGTCGTATTTCTTTGCAAGTTCGTTCTTTGCAAGAACTATCCCATGACGTTCTTCCGACCTGCCTGTCACAACAAACGGCACTTCCCTCAGGGAAGGCTCATAAACGCTCTCTACTGATGCAAAGAAATTATTGCAGTCAACATGGAGTATGCTTCGTTTCATAGTATCACCTCATTTGCGAATGTTAGTTTCGAACAGTTGTTCTTTAGTTATTGTAACACATATGTTCTGAATTGTCAAGTGCAAATTTATGGCAGTCAGGCTATTGATTCAAACCGTATTTTATGTTATACTGATTTTATGTGAACATTATTTCCGGAGGATATGCAATGAATGATCGCCCTGAAAAAGAAGCAGTTTATAAGCTTGATATGATAATAAACGATCCGGATTTCCTGAAGCCGCTATTCGGGAAATATTCACGCAGGCATTACATGATCATCCAGTTTGTGATACTCGCTATCGTGCTTGAACACATTACGCTGATGCTAATTGATCGCAGCTCTTCGTGGTTTTTTTGGACTATACTCCCACTGCTGATTGTTGTAAGATGCATCCTCGTATTAGTCGTAGCGCCGGGCAAGAGAAAGGCTTTCCTTGAAAAGCTCCGGAACGCCGGCGAAGACTGCATCACCTATACCTTCTATGATGACAGCGTTAAGGTAAATACCTCATCCTCAGAGGTGCTGCTGAAATACGAAACTGCCGAGTTATTCGCCGAGGACGATAAACGCCTGATAATCAAATTCCCGTTCGGCAGAAGCATACAGATATTCAAGGATCAGTGCGATGAGGATTCTCTTGATTTCATAAGGGGCATCGTTCCCGAAAACAATCAGAAAAAAAGTGAAAAGAAAACCATCCCCTCGTTTCTTATTCGCTTCACGCTTCTTATTATCTTAGCTGCCGCTTTTGCTTATTTTATCGGTTATTACGCCAGCTGGGAAAAAAATCATTACGTTTCAGATTACCCGAATACTACCTATGTATCATTTGAAGCCTGTCTGAAAGCAGGAATCATTTCTGATGTTGTCATAATCAATGATAAATACGTGGAATACACATATACAGGAAAAGGTAAGAAGGACAGATACTATACTGTATACGACGGCGACGATATTGACGAACTGATCGCGGAACTGAATAAATACAATACAAACTGGAAGTTTGAATAACCCAGAATAAAGGAAGATATTATGCTTGCAAGCCTTACGAATATAAACAAATTTTATAATGGAAATCAGGTGCTCAGCAATATTTCCCTGACCATTGATGAATCTGACAAGATAGGTCTCGTCGGAAATAACGGATGCGGTAAGTCCACATTGCTGAAAATACTTACCGGCTCAGTCGAGCCGGACCGCTTTACCGAAAAGGACGGTATCGTCTCCCTTGCCGCCAAAACTACTATCGGCTACCTTGAACAAATGGGCGGTCTTGATTCCGAGAGTACCGTAATCGAGGAGATGCGAAAGGTCTTTGAGCCTATGCGCCGTGCTATTGAGCGTCTGAGGGAGATCGAGATAGAAATAGAAACGGGCGATAACTCCGCTGCCGACGAATACCAGCAGCTTTCATCGTGGCTCGAAGCCAACGACGGCTATAATACTGATGTGAAAATACGAATGATACTCAACGGTATGGGATTCAGCGAAAATGAACTCGAACGCACCGTTTCCGGCTTCAGCGGAGGCGAAAAAACACGTCTCTGTATCGCTAAGCTTCTCCTTGAAGAGCCGAATCTGCTTATTCTCGATGAGCCTACCAACCACCTCGACTTCAAGACTATCATGTGGCTTGAAGACTATCTCCGCACCTATCGCGGCGCTGTACTCATCGTGTCGCACGACCGTTACTTCCTCGACCGTCTCTGCTCTTCCATATGCGAGATCGAACATGGTACACTCACCCGTTACCGCGGAAACTATACGGCATTTGTACGTCAGCGCGAAGAAAACCGCGCCCGCCGTGAAAAAGAATACGAAATGCAGCAGAAGCAGATCGCTAAAATGGAGGACTACGTCGCACGTAACCTTGTTCGTGCTTCCACTACTAAAATGGCTCAGAGCCGCCGCAAACAGCTTGAAAAAATGGAACGTATAGAACGTCCCGCACACGAAGCAAAGTCAGCGAAAATACAGTTTACATATGCAGTTGAACCGCCTGTTGATGTTCTCAAGGTCAAGGATATAGACATCTCTGTCGGCGAAGGCAGCAAAAGAAAAACTCTCCTCGACAACATAAGCTTTGAAGTCCGCAGAGGCGAAAAAATAGGCATCATTGGTGACAATGGTATCGGTAAATCCACGCTGCTCCGCATAATTCAGGAACAGCTTCCGCATAAAGGCACTGTCCGCTGGAACAGCAATATCAAGATCTCTTACTTCGAGCAGGAAAGCACTCAGCTGAACCGCGAACTCACAGTTATGGAAGAACTCCACAGCCGCTATCCTTCACTCTCTGACCTTGAAGTACGCAGTCTGCTTGCTCAGGTCAGACTTGTCGGTGAAAACGTATTCAAAGAGACCGGCGTTATAAGCGGCGGTGAACGCGCTAAGCTCTGCTTCGCCATAATGATGCAGGAGCACGGAAATGTACTCATTCTCGATGAGCCTACAAACCATCTTGACCTCTCTTCAAAAGAAGCTATCGAAGAGGCTCTTGAAGACTATACAGGCACTGTTATTTTCGTCTCGCATGACCGCTATCTTCTCAGTAAAATAGCTGACAGACTTATTGAATTAACTGCGAACGGCTACCGTTCCCACAATTACGGATTCAATAAGTACCTCGACATTCTGCGGGATGAACAGGCTGCCGAACGCCGTGCCATTGAAGCAGAAAAACAGCAGAAAGCCTATGAAGCTGCCAAAGAAAAATCAGGTAAGGCTTACCGCAGCAAGCAGCAGCGAAGTGCTGATGCCGCAAGAAAAAATGAAATGCGCCGTCTCGAAAAGGAGATCGACGCTTTTCAGGCACAGATAGATGCTCTCTCCGAAGAGATCAGCAAAGAGGAAGTCTATTCGGATTATGAACTCATGAATCAAAAATGTACCGAGATAGATGAGCTGAAACAGAAAATAGACGCAAACCTCGAAGCACTGATCGAACTTGATGAATAAAATAAGCCTCCCAATAAAGGGGAGCCCCCTTTGGCGGTTTCGCAGGATACCGAATATGTACCGTAAATTTACGGCTCGGTAGCCCACAAATTCCGCTAAGGGAAGCACTCCAAATGGGAAGCTTATTTTTGTCAATAAAGTTTTTTAAATAATGGGATTCTAAAGGGATGTTATCCCTTTAGTGAATTCCAAAGGCAGAGCCTTTGGTGGGGTGTGGGGCAAAGCCCCGCAAAAAGCTGCCAAGTGCTCCGCAAAAGGTGAATTTCCAAACAGTCCGGTGGACTGTTTGGGAAGAGGAAACGCCCTGCAAGAGAGGGCGTTTCCTAATAGAATATGACTTTTTTGACAGTCTCCCGTCTTAGTGGGAGGCTTATTTACTTCTCTGCAAGAAGCTTCTCAGCACTTGCAAGTTTAACACATATAACAAAGAGCTCCATTGCCTTTTTGAGATCCTCGACCGGTGGGAATGTAGGTGCTATACGGATATTCTTGTCCTCAGGATCAACTCCGTAAGGATATGTTGCACCTGCACCTGTAAGAGTTACACCGGCTTCAGCACAAAGCTGTACTATTCTCTTAGCGCATCCGGACATTGCATCAAATGAAATGAAATATCCGCCTTCAGGCTTTGTCCATTTGCCGATGCCAAGCGGTGCGATCTCCTCTTCAAGAGTGTCACACACAATATTGAACTTCGGAGCAATGATCGCCATATGCTTTTTCATATGATCGCACATATTTTTAAATGTACCAAAGAACTTTACGTGGCGAAGCTGATTCATTTTATCATAGCCGATGATGCTGATTCCGAGTGCTTTTTTCAATGATTCTATATTTTCGCGGCTCGCACCCATTACTGCAACGCCTGCACCAGGGAATGTGACCTTAGATGTTGAACCAAAAATGTACACGATATTCTCATTGCCGACTTTCTTTGCTTCTTCAAGAATATTGAGTATCGGCTTAGGAGAATCTGTAAGGTGATGTATGCAGTAAGCGTTATCCCAGAAGATACGGAAGTCTTTAGCAGCCGGCTTGAGTGCTGCAAAACGCTTTACTGTCTCGTCGCTGTAAGAGATACCCTCCGGATTTGAGTACTGCGGAACGCACCAGATACCCTTGATAGTCTCATCCTTTGATACAAGCTCCTCGATCATATCCATGTCAGGACCGGTTGAAGTCATCGGAATATTAATCATCTCAATACCGAAGAATTCAGTTACCTTGAAGTGTCTGTCATATCCGGGAACAGGACAGAGGAACTTCACCTTTTCGTACTCAGACCACGGCTTTTCGCCAAGAACGCCCTTATTATAAGCAAGCTGTATCGAAAAATACATGGCATTGAGACTTGAATTTCCGAAAACAATTATCTCATCTTCTGCTACACGGATCATTTCAGAGAAAAACTTCTTAGCCTCAGGGATGCCGTCAAGCTGACCGTAGTTACGGACATCTGTACCGTTTTCGCTTTCAAATCTTCCATCGTCGAATACCTTGAGCATATCAACGCTGAGTTCAAGCTGTTCCTTGCAGGGGTTTCCTCTTGACATATTAAGGCAAAGACCTTGAGCCTTAAAATCGTTATAGAGTGCCTCGACCTCATTTTTGAAGCTTGTTAGCTGTTCCTTGTTCATCTGAGATAAATTCATTCTCTGAACCTCACCTTTCAAATCATGTTGATAAATTTTTGCCAAATAAAAGTATATCATAGCAATTTAAGTTTTGCAACTGTCAATATCACAAATATTAGGTCAAAAACAGCCCTTTTTTTAGTGTTTTCGGCATTTTATGCCCAAAAACAGGGCATTCAGAGGGCAAAACCACTTGAAACCGTCTATCTTTATTGTATGGTTTGAACAAAAATCGACGCAACTTCTTGACTTTCTGGGCTATATTTGATATAATAGTTATAGGTATACAAATACTGTATAGATATATATATCAGGGGATAGGGAATATTCTTTCTGAAACGGAGGCTTCGTTATGAAAAAATTATTCTCATCAATTTTATCGTGTGCTGTTTCAATGGCAATTACAGCCGGCGTATGCGTTATACCTGCTTCAGATGCCGTTGGAACTGAAAAAACTGCTTTGGCTGAATCAAAAGCAGCAAGCTTGACATTAAAAAATAAGGATGCACCCACCATTGGTGAATTATTGGGTAAAGAGTTCAAATACGACCAGCAGAGCGCTCTTGAATCTCTGTCGGATACTATTCCAAAGCTGCTTATCAATAACAACTCAGGCGCTTATAACTACGGCGATTTTCTCGATGCTAACAATAAAGCTGTATACAATGAATTCGTAAAACTCATCGCTCCTTCAACTGATCTCATAACAATTGAACTGCCTGAGCCTGTAACTATAAATACTTCTGTTCCTTATGAACGCCTTTCTACAAACAAGACCGACTTCGAGACTTATTCAGAGGCTGTGTCAAAATGCTTCAATCCCGGAGTATGTGCTGCTCTGTTTGATATTCCGGATATATTCTGGCTCGATCAGTTCAATATGAAATTCGGTGTCAGATACTCCACCCGAGGCAATTTCATTTCCGGATACAAGATCACGATCTCCGCTCTTCAGCTTCAGGTATCTTATTTTGATGCTTTTAAGTCGCTCGAAGATGTAAACGAGTACCGTGAAAAGCTCGAACAGGCTGTTGCTGATTTCATGCCTGACGAAAATCTCACCCGATATGACAGGCTCAAAGCGCTTGAACGTACTATTTCTGAATTCACATATTATGATGCTGATGCAGATTTCTCGACGTCCGCTATCGGCGCTATGGTAAAGCCCGGCGTTGTCTGCGAAGGCTATTCCGAAGCGTTCAAGCTTATGTGCGACCGAATGGACATCCCTTGTATATGCGTTGCAGGCAATCTGGATTCTGATTCCAACAGCGGACATATGTGGAATTATGTCCAGATGGATGACGGCAAATGGTACGGTATCGACCTTACTTGGGACGATGTTGACGGAAGCGGCGGAAAAGAGACCATATATGATAATTTCCTGCGTGGTTCGGTAAAGATGTCGCAGAAGCATACTCCTGTAACTGAGTATATGTACCTCACTATGGAGTACCCCGAACTTTCAACTACCGACTTCAACCCTTACTTAGTTTATTCCACAACAACTACAACTGCCACAACTACTTCTGAAATAGTAACAGAAATTGTGACCGAACCTGTAACAGACCCAACTACTGAACCCATCACAGAGCCACCTACTGATCCCGTCACAGCCCCACCTACTGAACCAGTTACAGATCCGCCTACTGACCCAGTTACAGAAGACGTTACAACAGAACCAGTCATTGTTACCGAAACAACCGAACCTACAACAGAAATCGTCTTCCCTGAAGGCGATGTGAATCACGACGGTGAAGTCACTATCTCAGATCTCGTTTATTGTATCCAGGCAGTTCTCGGCAAATGTGAGCCTAATTCCAGCTGCGACCTTACAGGAAACGGAAAGGTCAACGGCTATGATGTGATAATACTGCGAAGGATAATTTTCAAATGATATATTCACTTTTTCATAATCCATAACTCCAAAAAATCTCTGAGTACCACCGTGTACTCAGAGATTTTTGGTTTATATTTCATAAAGATGTGCTTTGAATGAAGTTTACAAAATTACGCTCGGAAAGCGGTCTCGAGAAATAATATCCCTGAAGATAATCAACGCCAAGAGGTTCAAGCAGCTTTATCTGCTCGGCAGTCTCAACGCCTTCTATGAGTATTTTCCGGTTCATCTGTCTGAACATACGAACGCTGGATTCAAGCATTATATAGCCTATCTTGCTCTGTTCAGCGCCGCGAAGTATACTCTTGTCTATCTTTATAACATCAAGATTCAGCGAAAGTATAGCATTCATATTGGAGTATCCCGTTCCGTAATCATCCATTGAGAACTGGAATCCCTCATTTTTCAGGTCGCTTATCACACGGCTCAGCAGCAGATAATCATCAGCTGCTATGGACTCAGTTATTTCAAAATTCAGGAAGCTTTTTTCGACTCCAGCCTCTTCAACTATCTTGTTGATGTGCTCAACAAATCCCGGTTTCATGCACTCAAGTACAGACAAATTGACGTTTATGCAGTCCATACCGTATTTCTTCGGAATACCGCTCTTAATAAAGCGGCAGACCTCTTTCAGCACAAAATCGTCTATCGAGTCTATAACGCCCATACGTTCTGCAACAGGTATGAATTCATCCGGAAATACATTTCCGAGCTCACGGTCATGCATACGCACAAGAGCCTCAGCTCCGTGAAGCTTATTTCCGTACATATAGTAAGTAGGCTGAAAATGCACCTCGAAGCTATTTTCTTCAAGTCCGCGTGATACCGCACTTTCAACCGCTGAACGTCTGAGAAGATATTCAAGATCAGTATCAGCGAGTATCTTTTTATCAGTATCCGCAGGCACAGGACCGTCAAGCATACTGAATGTAGCTGTCGAACCGCTCAGTCTTCCCGGAATATCAGCTATCATTATAACGTTCGTCAGTATAACTTCCATATCATGGTATTTCCACTGTGAATCAAAACGTTTGCTGATAGTCTCAGCTAAATCCATTACTTCTTCTTCATTTTTATCAGGTATAAGCAATGCGATCGTACAGGAATTTATGTTGTATGTATTGTACTTCGGAAGCAGTGATTTCAAGTATTCGGCGATAAGCGATATTATCACATCGGTATTCTCATACCCCGCTGCCTTCGATACAAGCTCAGCGTTAGTTATACGTATACCTACTACAAACACAGGACATCTGTTGACTTTGAAGCTTTTTATATCTGATCTGAATGCTCTTCTGTTATATAGTCCGGTATCACTATCTATACGGTCATCCTCATTCTCAACAAGGAACATTATTCCGATAAGTCCGAGAGATTCCGACATTAATTCGACCTGTATCCGGCTCGATAACAGCTGAACTGTGATGCCAATAACTATCAGCACTACAAAATAAGTAAGCGATGTCCTCTTTCTCGCGTTAAGCGCACTCCAAGAACGTTTCATCCTTGATATAGCAAGCACAAAGAATGCCGCCATCACGCCATATATGAGGTATTCCGCCCAGTTACGCGTGAAATTTCTTTCAGAATCATAATAATACACAAACGATGTGAGCGGATTCGTGAGGACAAGCAACTCAACAAATGCAAATAGTGCCGCTATCAACCGGTTCACAAAACTGCGGTAGTACGCGCGCGCTCCGCTAACAAAACCTACATAATAGTAACACAGCGGACATAGCGAAAGATGCGTAATAAAATAGAGATAATCCTTAACACGTACAATCCAGAAAACAAGATCAGAATCCATTTTTGTTATTACTGCTATCTCACTGAACGCATCGCCTAAGGCATTCATACCTATTATAACAGAAACAAGCATAAATATCTTATTGTTTATCTTATTGACATGATTGAGCATAACAGAAAACAGCAAGCAAGTAAAACTTATCAGCATCGCAGAAATGTTAAACGCAAGGTCAAGTTCATCCAAACCTTCCATATCGCCAGCCCCCTTTCAAAGGAAAATACTGCACGAATAACGCTTCTCTAATATCACGATTAGTATATTTGCTCTATTTACTAAAGTAATTATATCACAATTTATGCAAACTGTCAAGTGACAGCTATTGTACACTATGATAATTAACTCGATATGTTTACTTTTAAATTTTAAGCATACATTATAATTATGAAATAATATCAATATTCCTATAAAAACTAAAAAAATGCTTGACTTTTACATGAGTATATGTTATAATATGTTTACCTCGTATGGGGTATTATTTTTTTGCCCGCGAGGGAGGCAAACAACCTATTCTCCGCTCGCCGGAGGAAGTATTAATTCAGGAGGTGCCGATATGAGAGTTAAAATCACTTTGGCTTGTACTGAGTGCAAGCAGAGAAACTACGTTTCCAAGAAGAACAAGAAGAATGACCCTGACAGAATCGAAATGATGAAGCATTGCAAATTCTGTCGCAAGCACACTCTTCATAAGGAAACTAAGTGATCGGAAGGAGTATTTTTATGGCTAAGGATACAACTTCAGAAAAGAAGTCCGAGAAGAAAAAGCAGAGTAAAATCGGCAAATGGTTCAAGGACCTCAAGATCGAATTCAAAAAGGTCGTATGGCCTACAAAGCAGACAGTTGCAAACAACACTTCCGTTGTTGTGGGCGTTATCGTCCTTTCAGCTGTTGTCGTTGGTGCGCTCGATGAGGGCTTCCTCGCCCTTTTCCGTGCTATCTATCACTAATCAGGGATTCTAAGGAGGATTATTATGTCAGAAGCGGCTAAGTGGTACGTTATCCACACTTATTCAGGCTACGAAAATAAGGTTGCCCAGAATATTGAAAAGGTTGTAGAAAACCGTAAGCTTCATGATCTCATCCAAGAAGTCAGAGTTCCTACTCAGACAGATACAGAGTATACCGACGGAAAATCTAAAGACGTTGAACACAAGACCTTCCCGGGATATGTTCTCGTCAAAATGATCGTTACTGACGATTCATGGTATGTTGTCAGAAATACAAGAGGCTGCACAGGCTTCGTAGGTCCTGCTTCAGAGCCTACTCCCCTTTCAGAAAAGGAAGTTGAACAGCTCTTCGGTATCGATACTTCTACTGTTACCGCTAACTTCAAGGTCGGCGACAGAGTTCAGATCTCAGGTACTGCTATGGATGGCTTCATCGGCGTCGTTCAGAACATCAACTTCGAGGATCGTTCAGTTGACCTTCTGGTCTCAATGTTCGGTCGTGAAACCCCCACTACACTGCCTATCACTCAGGTAATCTTGGTGGAGGACTGATACGTTAATCGTATTAATTCAGGTCAAAAAGAAGCCGCTTGGCTTCAGTGGGAGAGGTAAAATAATTCTTGCCTCGCCATTTACCACATTTATGGAGGTGCGAATACATGGCACAGAAAGTAGTTGGCTACATTAAGCTTCAGATCGCAGCAGGAAAGGCTACTCCTGCACCGCCTGTTGGTCCGGCACTCGGTCAGCACGGCGTAAACATCATGGCATTCACAAAGGAATTCAACGAGAGAACTAAGAACGACATCGGTATGATCATCCCTGTTGTTATCACAGTTTATGCTGACCGTTCATTCTCTTTCATCACTAAGACTCCGCCAGCAGCTGTTCTTATCAAGAAGGCTTGCAACATCAACAGCGGTTCTGGTGTTCCTAACAAGACTAAGGTCGCTAATATCACTAAAGAACAGGTTCAGAAGATCGCTGAGACCAAAATGCCTGACCTCAATGCAGGTTCACTCGAAGCTGCTATGAGCATGATCGCTGGTACAGCTCGTTCTATGGGCGTTGTAGTTGTTGACTAATTATTAATTATTGAATGATGAAGGAACGTTTCCGTTCCGTTCAGAGTTCTATTGGTGGGAGGAAAATTCCGCTAACCGGTTAAGCTATAAGCAGCCGGTATTACCACTTAAATAGGAGGAAATATAATGAAACACGGCAAAAAATATGTTGACAGCGCTAAGGCTGTTGATTATGCAAAGCAGTATGAGTCCGCTGAGGCTCTGGATTTAGTTTGCAAGAACGCAAAGGCTAAGTTCGATGAAACTATCGAAGCTCACATCCGTCTCGGTGTTGACTCTCGTCACGCTGACCAGCAGGTAAGAGGCGCTGTTGTTCTCCCTAACGGTACAGGTAAAACTGTTCGTGTATGCGTATTCTGCAAGGAAGATAAGTATGAGGCTGCTAAGTCAGCTGGCGCTGAATTCGTTGGCGGTCAGGATCTCGTTGATAAGATCATGAAGGAAAACTGGATGGACTTCGACGTTGTTGTTGCTTCACCTGATATGATGGGACTCGTTGGTCGTCTCGGTAAGGTTCTCGGTCCTCGCGGACTTATGCCAAACCCGAAGGCTGGTACTGTAACACCTGATGTTGCAAAGGCTGTAACAGAGGCTAAGGCAGGTAAGATCGAGTATCGTCTTGATAAGACAAACATCATCCACTGCCCTATCGGCAAGGCTTCATTTGGCGCTGCTAAGCTTGAAGAAAACTTCTCAACTCTTATGGAAGCTATCGTTAAGGCTAAGCCAGCTGCAGCTAAGGGTGCATACCTCAAGAGCTGCACAGTAACTTCTACTATGGGACCTGGCGTTCCGGTTGCTACTGCAAAGTACGGAGTTTGATTACAATATTGCTAATTAAGCCGTCTGGTTAATACCAGACGGCTTCTTTGTTATGCGCTCATGCTTTTTTGCAAGCAAATATACATGATCTTATAGAAAAAATAAGGGACGCCGAAGCGTCCCTTAAAATATTGTCAATTACTTCTTATTAGCAGGTGTGAGATCTGAAACAAGCTTGAGTGTGTACTGCTGAACAAGGAGAGCGTCCTTAAGATCAATACCGTTGCCGTTTGATTCAACGTCAGCGTTGATCTCACCGTCTGCAGTGATACGGTTTTCAGTATCTGTACCCTTAATGCCATACTTACCAGGGTTAAGTGCATCCTGCATAATGAGAACTACGTCAGGCATATTAACGTCGCCATCGCAGTTAGCGTCACCCCAAACGATCTTCTTGTTGCTTGAAGACTCATCAGATGTTGGCTCTACATCACCAGCAGTTGGAGCAACATCATCCATGAATGAAGCCATCCAAGCAAGTGGAGCGTTCCAGTTGATTGTTACTTCGTTTGTTGACCATGACTCAGCACTATCAACATAGCACTTCTGGCTTGCAAGTGTGCCTCTCTTATAGCCGAGACCGCCGATGTATGGATCCTGCATACCAGCACCAGGACCACCGGAAAGGATTCCGTTAGGAGCCATTGGGAATTCAGGTGAAATTCCGTAAGCCCAGAATCTGTGGTGAGGATATGTAAGAGTTACATCACCGTAACCAGTTACATATGAGAAGCAGAGACCGTTACGTCCGAAGATATAGTCCATAGCCTCAGAAGCACCGTTGATGTACTTCTTCTGACCTGTTGAATCGTAAGCATAAGCCATAACGATTGCGTTGTTGATTACGAATGAGTTTGAACCCCACTCATAACCTGTAACTACTTCATCACCGATGTTGATCGGATCAGTAAATCTTGCACCGTGGTAAGGAATACCCATACCCTGAGCAGCTTCTTCCTTGATGTAAACATCAGCAGCCTTAGCGATAGAATCCTTTACGCTCTTAGCCTGAGCATCAGTAAGCTTCTTGGAGTTGAGGTAAAGTGAGAGTGTACCAAGACCTGATGTACAGCCCCAGTTGAATGAGCTGAGTGATCCCTTATTCTCACCACCGCCGAGGTTAGATGTAAGGCTGAATGCCTTATCATTGCCTGTGCTGTCGTTCGGGTTCTTATATTCCTGCATAAAGTCGTAGTAATCAGCGCTTGTATCACCAGTTGTTGCGAAGAGTTCGCAAGCAGCCCAGTAAGCGTCATCAGCTACGTAAGAGTCACCATAAGCACCGCCGCCGATAGCCTGATCGAGTGGAGCAAAGTAGATATCGCCAGACGGATTCTCATCTGTCTTAGCCTTACCTTCCTTGACATTCCAGTTATCCTTCATCTTGTAGATAACATCCCAGCTCTTCTGAGCGTTCTCAAGACAAGTCTTTGCATATGATGCATCGTAGTCTGCCCAGAGACGTGAAGCCTGTGCAGCACAAGCGATCATATTGAATGTAGCAGCATAAGTAGCTGGCTTAACGATACGATACTTCTTGATGTCCTCAAATCCTTCGTACTTCCAAGCGTGGATACCAAGACCTGTCCACTTATAGTCGTGGAGCTTGTGGTAAACCATACCTGCATCATAGTACGGATCATCAGATGTAGCTGTCATCTTGAACATCCAATCGAGTTCAACTCTTGCTTCATCGAGAATATCCGGAACCTTATCTCCGCCTTCCGGAATCTTCATAGCATCCTCAGTCCACTTAGCATCCTTACCGATGTGCTTAGAGAACTCAAATGCGTTCTGAAGTGTCCAAACAGATACACCGCCGTTAACAACGTATTTACCGTGGTCACCAGCATCGTACCAACCGCCTGTACCGTCGATTGAGTACTTAGTCTTGATCTCGTCAGTGCTCATGTAAGCCTTAACCCAGTCAGGCTGAACGTTAGCTATATCAGTACCATGACCGTACTGTGAGTGAGCGAGCTTAGCCTTTCCTGTATGACCGTCAGCATCAGGCTCTGTATCCTTAGGATTGCATGATGTGATGTACTTTTCTTCGATCGGAACACCAGAACGGTTCTGATAGTAGTAGTTCATAGCGTCAGCGAGAAGTCCCTTATAAACATCGTTGCTGATCTCGAACTCAAAGCTGCGGTTAACAACATAGTCCTTCTCAGTTACCCAGTTCTTCCAGATAACCTCATCGCCCTTGATAGTTGTATCGTAAGCGCCCTTTGTCTTACCAGACTGTGTGCCCTTGATACCTGTGCTATCCTTTACGAAGATAGTATACTTACCAGGCTCTGTGAACTCTGAGAAGTCGATGATATGTACATTAGCACCAGTATCCTTGTACTTTGTACGTGTTTCATCGCCAACCTTGATGTCCTCTGTCTTGGATGTACCAGAATCCGGATCTGCACCGAATACAGTAGTCTTTCCGCCCCATACCTTCTTACCTGAAGAATCCTGAACCTCGAAATCGAGCGGCTCAGAAGCATCTGTTACGTAAGAAGCCTTCTTATTGAGATTTGCATAATAACCAACCTGGTTGAGACGAACGTTGCTCTGTGGTCTTACAACACCGAACTCGTTTGTCTTATCGAAATCCCATTCATCGCTTGTTTCATCAACGAGTGAGAGGCTCTTGAAGCTGATTGTTGAACCCTTCTTGAAGCCAGTATCCGAGCCGCCGTGCTCATTGCCGCCTGCTGTACCAACGTGGTTAGCATAGTGGAAAGCCCACTCAGCAACATCAAGAGTCTGATCAGCAGTAAATGTATCTGTACCCTTTACTGTTTCGCCAGCCTTAACCTGTAATGGCTGCCATGCCTGACCAGAAATATTGTGCCATACTTCGATCTTACCAGCATAGTTACCGATCTTAGCATAGATCCAACCATCTGCATCAGCTGTGAATTCCCAGCTTATAGTATATTTGTGACCTGACTCAATGTGGAGACCTCTGTGACGAAGCTGAAGATCCCATCTACCCTCAAGGCCCTTCTCATTATCGATGTGTACATTGTAAGTATCGCCATCAATGTCGAAGTGCTGCTTAGCAGGGTTTGTTTCGCAGGTGTGCCATGGAAGACCAGCACCCTCTTCAAAGGTTGTACGTCCGAGCTGCTGTCCAGCAGAAGCGCTCATAGGAATGAGTGTCATTGCGCTGGTAGCGAGCATTGCAGCAGCGGTAAGGCTGCCAGTAATAGCTTTTGCTATTTTCTTGTGCATTGTAGTTACCCTCCCTGATTAATTTAAAAAATGGTTTAATTTATAACGCAATGTCAGTGCAAACATTGCGGTTATATCTTGTATGATTCGATAAAAAGGGTTCTTCGAGAACCTGCACCACTCCCTTTTACCATTTATAATTATATTATATCGCCGAAAAAAAGTAAATAGCTTTTTGGAAATTCGTTCATTTCCCTAATAGCGATACATAAAATTTGTGTATTTTTACCACAAGGCAAAAAATAAAGAGAGGTCAAAGCCTCTCTTTATGAATAAATTATGAATTGATTATTCTTCGCAAGGGAATTTGCTAATGAGTTTTAATGTGTACTTCTGTATGAGGAGTGCATCGTTAGGTGTAACTCCGTCTTTTCCGTCAACATCAGCATTAGCCTCGCCTTTTTCTGTTATGCAGTCGCTGCTCGTGCCATTGACACCGTATTTCTTAGGATTCAGACAATCCTGCATTACCATAACAACGTCTGACATATCAACAGATCCGTCATCATTTGCATCACCGTAAAGATCTGCATCAATGTCTCCTGTATCAGGCTCGGAAGGTTCAGTAGGATCATCTGCATTGCTGCCCTTCTGAGCTGATCTTGTAGGTACATAATCAGACTTTGTAGGAACTGTTCCGTCAGGCTCTTCGCCCCATACAAGAACACCGTTTACATACATCGGCATATGTGTGTTGAGTGCTTCTTCACTCTTGAGGTTGTCGGTATCACCAAGTCCTATATAAGACCAGTCGTTTGAAGCATCCCATGCGCCGTCTGTTGCTTTAGCGTCCGGAATAGATACACGGAACTGTACCTCATCACGGTGCTCAGTCTGACCGGTAGGCTGAATAACTCTGCCATCCTCAAACTTGATGCTTGCATAGTAGGTATTTCCTGTCGGATCCCCCTCATATTTGTAAGGACCGCTGACTGTTGCATAACCAGCCTCGCCTTCCTTATACTGCTGTGACTTGCCCTCGACTTTTATGTCATCTACCGAAAGACCGTTCTCGATAAGTTCAGAAATATTAAAGAAGTAGCGATACTCCATATCCTTTGCAACTCTTGCCGGCCAAGCAGTGTGGTTCATAGCCCAAGCCTTGATCTCAGTGTAGCTCTTTGCAGGTGTACCGTTGATAACGGCTGCAACCGGCCACTCCGGCCATGTCGGCTCTTCATTAGGCGGGAACGAAGGATCTGTTGTTCCGCCGTAATCGTCAACGAGTGCACAGAGACAAGCTGTATAGCCTGCGTTGTAGTCGATAGCCACCTCTGAATACTCAAACTTTCCGACTTCATTGATATATTCACCAGACTTGTCAGGTCCGCCGACGAGAGCACCGTAAAGAGTATGTGCATACTCTGTCTGCCAGCCCTCATTGCCGCCTGATGGCTTACCAAGCTCGTTCCAGTGGTCATCGTGGATACCGGAAGCTGTTCTGTGGTGGAAAGCAGTAGGCTGCTTATCGCCCATACCAAGAACATAGCTCAGTCCAAGATCGTTATCGCCGAAGATGTAATCCATCTGTCCCTTTGCCCATGTGTTGTACTTATCCTGAACAGCGCTGTTATCCTTGAAGATAGTATCACAGGCAAGCTTAGCGAGCCAGCAGGTAGCACTAACGTGACGTGCAGGTCCCCAGCTGAAAAGCCATGCCATACCGTCAGGAGTATAAGCGATCTTCTTGTCGCCAACGCCGTCTGTCCAGTATTTAAGGTGCTTCTCTACATGGTCGATCCATTCCTTATTGCCGGTCTCCTGTGCATAGAGGAGAGCCGCACCCTGTGAGGTATCATCCCAGCATAATCCCCATGTGAACTTCTTATCAGTCGACTGATCCTCAAGCGGGAATAACGGGATGTACTCTTTTTCGACCTTGTCCATATAGCTCTGCTCACCTGTTGCTCTGTAAAGCCAGATAGCAGCAAACATACAGTCATCTACCCATGAAGAAGGCTTATACATATCACCCATAGCACCGTTTTCATTATCTCTTATCTTATCGGCAGTCTTGAAATATGTTTCAGCCTGTTTGAGATATGCCTTTGCCTTATCAGGCTGGGTATCCTTGAACATGAGATAGCCCTCAGCAAGAGCAGCTGCTGAAAGAGCCATTGTGGTGGAATCTGCTATCTCATCATGCGGACGTTCCCAGTCGCCGTTGTTGAGATGGTGCTTGCGAAGATAAACTTCCGAGCTGCACCAGATGTTATGGTCGGTAGAACCGCCGGTGAAGTCACCGATCGTACCGATTATCTTATTGCCTCTGTCGCACTGCATGAGATAATCGAGTCCCCACTGGACGTTATTGCGATAATCCTCACCGAGTCCCTGCTTTTCAACAGCATCCTTGTATTCAAGATAACCCCAGGCAAGTATAGCAGCTGAGTAAGCATTTGTAAGTGTAAATTTGAAGTGGTCGCCTGCATCGAACCAGCCGCCCTTGCAGACATCAGTCTCATTGCCGTCTTCATCGACCATGGAATCTTCTTTCCACTGGACCGGATTCCAGTCCGGAAGCTTACCAGCCTGCTGCACCTCATAAAAGAACATCGACTTCTGGAGTGCTTCAGCATAGTTATACTTTGATTCGGCTGCATTAGCTGTTATCGGCGCATTTGCCGGTGCCGGATATGCGGCAGCGATACCGGCTGAAAGTGCCAGTGCAGAAAATGCCGCTGTTATCCTTTTTAAATTCATTTTAATTACCCCTCTCGTAATAAAAATATTTAAGTACGTCTCCGCGCACCTATACATTTTTACTATACAATATTATTTGTTTTTTGTCAATAGAAATGCAGCAAATTAATCCATAAATGAAGAGAGAGACCTTTCAGTCTCTCTCTTCATTATATCATTATATTTATTAGGGGAGAATGTCCTGTGAAATCAGAAGCTTAAAATAAGATTGAGGGTAAACTTCTGTATTATAAGAGCATCATTAGGAGTAAGCGCTTCATTTCCGTCAACATTTCCGTTGATCTCGCCATCATGTGTTATACGGTCTTCGCTTGTGCCGTCAATTCCGTATTTCATCGGATTCAGACAAGCCTGCATTACCATTACCACATCAGACATATCGACCTCGTTATCGCAGTTGGCATCGCCTTTTTTGCCAGCTTCTGCGGTGACGGGCTGTGTAACCGGCTCGGTAGTTGGCGGTATGTCAGGATCTGTATTATGAGCATATGGATCGGGAGTTGCTGTCTGCGAAACGCCGCTGCTCATCTTATAGCCGAGTCCGCTGAAAGAACCGTTCAAAGCTGTCTCAGCAAAACCTGAAGGCTTTGGCGAACCGTCAGCATTTCTCCAGACCTTGTGGAAATCAGTACCCATAGCCGCAACGCTCAGTGTTATGAAGTCCGAATCAGACGGAGTTACAACATCGCCTACCTGTGATTGTGTACCGTCCGCATTGAAGGAACCCTGACTGTAATAATACTTATTATTATAGTAGAGTGCATTCTTCACAACACCCTTGAATTTATCGTTTGCAAGCTTGATACCTGCCGCATTTGTCTTTGAAACCTTAGATGTATTATAATAAGTAATAATATTCTGGATGTCGGCTGAAGCTGAACTTCTGTATACGAAGTAATTAGCCTTTCCGTTGCCGCCTATGCCGTTGTTATAAGCTGTACAGTTCCTGAGAACTCCGAACTCAGGGTTGTTATTATCGGTAAATCCGCAGTTAAGGTTCTCAAATGCAAGACAGTTCTCAACGATGTGGCGAGTACCTACTCCGCCGCCGCCGAGTTTGAATCCGTTTCCGTCACATCCTCCGTAGCCCTTTCCGCTTTCTGTGAATCCGTTTCGGAATGCGATACAGTTCCTGATAGTTACAACGCCGATCTGACCAGTTGCATCCTTAGCATAGAGATCCCAGCCGTCATCGGAATTGTTATATGACATACATCCATCAAAGACATTGCCTTCTCCGCAGGTAAGCTTAGCTGCGAAACCGTCAGCATTTTCCATTGTTTTGTCGTCGCAGTTGTTCTTGGAAGTACAGTTCTTGATGAGGTTGTAAGAAGGCCACTGTGAGATACTATTATAAGAACCATTGAGTCTTGACACCTGAAGACCTGTATCCTGATTTCCGTTGAATACCATCTTTTCAATGATATTGTTGTCGCCTGCAAGAAGCATACCGTTATCGCCGGCATTACATATCTCAAATCCGTAGAAGTGCCAGTAAGAACCTTCAAGGACAAATCCTCTTGCACTTGCATCAACGACCTGACCGGTAAAATCGAACTTTACTTCGGCGTTCGGGTAAGCAGCAATAGTCTTGTACTTTCCTTCTGTTCCCGAATTACTCTCAGCAATGTCTATTGTCTCTGTAAATCTGTATGTACCGCCGAGCAGGTAGATATATCCGCCGGGCTTAACTGCATTTATAGATTTAATTACATTGGTCGGCGAATCTACGCTCTTTCCGTCACCATTTCCGTCCGGAGAAGCATAAATGACATCTCCGCCTGTGATAGGTACATCAATTTCGGGATCAGATGCTGTGGTGGTAACTATCTCCGTCTGTGTAGTTACAGGGATGTCAGTAACAACCGGCTCAGTTGTTACAACAGGCGGCTCTGAATCGTCCTGTTTAAAGCCGCTGCCGATAGCAGTTATACTGTCCTTGTAAGATACGAGCGCACTCTTCAGTGCCTCATTGACAGCGTAGCTTGCATCATCAACAGAATTATCGAATTTCCACTTGAAGTCGCCGCCGTCAACACGTCCGGCATAAGCAGTCACCTTTGCCGGAACGTCCTCTGGCTTGTCAGGTGAATAATTGTACATGAGACTTGCATCAGTATCAAAATTACTGTAAACTGAGCCGCCCGACTTAGCGGCTACCCCTGAAGGCACTTTCTCATTTCTTGAAGAAGCCTCATATGCATCAAAATCTGTATTATTCTGCTGATATGTTACGTAACTCTTCTGACCTGTCATATAGTTACCGAACGACTTAATGATACCGCCGCTCTCGCCTGACATAATAGATTTGCCATCGCTGTCAAGGTCACTTGCCTGACTTGCGATTATCATAGGCTTTGCACAGTTTCTGAAATAGTTGTTCTCAACAAATACCGAGCAGCCAAGTGCAGCGCCTATACCGTACTTTGCGTTGCCATCGAAATAGTTGTTGTAAACATGAACTGTACAGGTCCTTATCCTCGGATGACGTGAATCGGAATGATCGTACCAGTTATGGTGGTAAGTAATATAATTCGAGGTTGTTTCATCCTTCATTCCCTGAAGATTGCACTTTCCGTTATCCCAGAAGTGATTATAGGAATGTGTGATATAGGTTGACTTTTTAGTATCAAGAGCACCATCGCCCTTTTTCTGATCTGCATCCGAACCTGCATCGCCATAGAAGAAGTCACAGTTGTGTACCCATACGTGGTCGTTAGCCTGCTGAAGTCCACAGTCATCTGTCTCAGAACTGTTACAGTTCATGAAGCCGAGATTTCTGACCTCAACATTCGAGCAGCCTTTGAGAACAAGTCCGAAACCGTTGAAGGTAGTGTCATTGCCGATACCTTCGATCGTGAGACCGCAGGTAACTCCGTCTACATACAGGTCACCCTTGGGCATATTTGCCGGATCCTCGATATTTCCGATGAATCTCAGCACAACAGGTCCGACCTTCTTGTTGCTCTTGAGACCGGTTATGATATTCTGAATACAGGTAAAAGTGGTATCTTTTCCGTCTTTATTCGGGAAAGACGCGGTAACCGTGTCTTTGGTGCTGTTAGTGATATAAATTACTTTTGCATTGCTTTTGAGTGTACCGTCCTCGTTATAAGCGCCGGAAGATGTACCGTTCACAAATCCGAAACCGGAACGGTCATTAGCGTAAGCTGATGCAGTTGTTTCAGCAGACTTTGAATTGTCCTCCTGACCATTTATTACAGGCACGACCTTGAGTTTATGACTGCCTGATTTCAGTCCCAGAGCATCGGCTCTCATATAGCCCTTATACTGCCTTATGAGCATATTATCAAGCTTTACGCCGTCAACGTAAACATTGTATCCACTTGCACCATTAACGGATGACCATGTTGCGTACATTGCTTCGTCGTAGCCGACCGTATTCAGAAATTTTACACTGCTCTCAGCAGCTGCTGAGGTTACAGTTCCGGTTTCAGAAAGCAACAGCGTCTTACTGCCGATAGGAGCAGTTGCACCGGAAATTGTGAGAACTGCCGCAGCTGCAACAGACAGCGCTTTCTTTCTCAAACGAATATTTCTCATAAAAGTCCCTCCAAAAAGCAGTCTTAAAATGACTGCGGATCGTTTCAGGCTACCGAATCCCCACTCAGATAGCCTTTCTTCTCATCTTGTTGATATTATTATAGTTCATGTTTCCATTTATTTCAATGATATATAATGCTCATTAACTGATGCATTGTGCTATACTGTAATACAATTTTACACAATAGGTCATAAACTTTTTATATAGCAAAAAAGGAACGCTCATAACGAACGTTCCCTTAGCGAATACATTATCATATTCCAACTGATTTTCACAGTCGATACACATATTTACTGATTATTCTGCGTCTGTATCAGCAGCTTCGCTGTCAGCCTCTTCGCCGTTATCGCCTTCGTCAAGAAGTGCGCGCATTGAGATGCTGATTCTCTTTGATTCATGATCAATGTCAATGATCTTAACATCAACCTCGTCGCCTACTGTAAGGATGTCCTTAACGTTTTCAACCTTCTTGTCAGCGATCTGAGAGATGTGGATAAGACCGTCAACTCCGTCGATGATACGTGCGAAAGCACCGAAGCTTGTGATAGAAACGATAGTTGCCTTAACAACATCGCCTACATGATAGTTAGCCTTGAAGATCTCCCAAGGATTGTCCTCAGCCTTCTTGAAGCCGAGAGAGATTCTGTTCTCTTCGCGGTTGAGGTCTTTGATGTACACTTCGAGAGTATCACCAACGTTTACAACCTCGCTCGGATGCTTGATGCGCTTCCATGAGAGTTCGGAAATATGAACCATACCGTCGATACCACCGAGGTCAACGAATGCGCCGAAGCTTGTGAGCGACTTAACCTTACCTGTGTATGTAGCGCCAACTTCAGCTGTTTCCCAGAACTTAGCCTGAGCCTCAGCCTTCTTAGCGTTCTGAACAGCCTTGATAGAGCCGACTGCTCTCTTTCTGCCCTCAGTAACCTCGATAATTGTGAACTCTACCTTCTGCTTGAGAAGCTGATCAAGTTCAGCGCCTCTTGGAAGACCTGTCTGTGAAGCAGGGATAAATACTCTTACACCGAGAACGTTAAGAGTTACACCCTTGTTAACAACGTGCTGAACAACGCCTTCGAGAACAGTACCCTCTTCCTTAGCCTTGAGTATCTTCTCATAGCCAGCCTGCTCGTCAACCTTTCTCTTGGAAAGAGCGCAAGTACCCTCTGCATCGTTTACCTTGATAACGATGAGTTCGATCTCATCGCCAACTCTTACGATGTCAGCAGGCTTTTTAGTTGAATCGTCTGTAAGGTCATCAAGAGCAACATAACCTGTGTGCTTTGTGCCGAGGTCAACGATAGCTTCTGTATTATTTACAGCAACAACTGTGCCTTTAACTTTCTCTCCTGTATGTATTTTTTTGAATGATTCGTCGATAGCCTGAGCGAAATCGATCTCCTCATCCTGATTAGCTGCAAGAATTTCATTTTCTGCCATTTTGGTTTGTACCTCCTTGATTATGTACGCCGGAGTAGATGCGCCAGCGGTAATGCCGATTTTATCGGCAGCGGGAAGTTTCAAATTCCGAAGTTCGTCCGAATTCTCAATATGATACGTTTTACAGTAGCGGCTGCACACCTCATACAGCTTGACTGTATTTGAACTGTGCCTGCCTCCGACAACGAGCATCAAATCCGAATTCTTTGCAAGTTCAGCCGCGTCAGACTGCCTTGTATCAGTTGCATTGCATATAGTATCGAAGATAACTATATCCGGATCGTCTTTCGGGATCACGTTTAAACACTCATCCCATACTACAATATTATACGTTGTTTGTGCGACAATTGCAAGCTTTTTTTTCAAATTTGTATACTTTTTTTCAAAAAAGTCCTTTAGTTCAAAATTATCCTTAAAAACAAGATGATTTTGGTCACAATGCCCAACTATCCCCTGAACTTCGGGATGCGATGCGTCTCCTGCGATAAGGATAAAATAGCCCTCAGCAGTTTTCTCGGCTACGATCTTGTGAATACGCGCTACAAACGGACAGGTCGCATCAAGCATACGGTTGCCCTTAGCCGCTATCTGATCGTATACCTCCTTGCCAACGCCGTGTGAGCGTATGACAACGGTCTCACCTTCATTGATCTCATCAACACTGTTGATTATCCTCGCACCCTTGCGCTGCATATCGTTGACAACATCCTGATTATGGATTATTGGTCCAAGAGTTGCGACCTTTGTGTTGTTTTCAAGCTCGCTGTAAACCATCCTGACTGCTCTGTCAACTCCGAAGCAGAAGCCCGCTGACTTCGCTACCGTTACCTTACTCATTTTCTTTTTCCTCCGTTACTGTTTCAGCGGCTTCCGGCAAAGGCATGGGTTCACCCTCAACAAGGCGCTTTATGTCAGCCATATAGCGATTCTTGAGTTTTACGAGCTGACGCGGATTCGGTGTGTCACACAACTCAACGTACTCAGCCGGATCTATCGGCTCGCCATATTTTAATGTGACTTTTGTACGGAATTTCAGCTTCCCTTCATAGACCACGCCTACCGGTACGATCCGTTTTCCGGAACGTGCCGAAATCAGTGCAGCACCGGTATGTCCCCTGCCGACTTTACCGTCCTTCGAGCGTGTACCCTCCGGAAATATCATCAGGCTTCGCTTGTTAAGCTTTTCCACAGCAGTGTCGATAACTCCCGTATCGCCTTTGCCTCTTGATACCGGAAATGCTCCGAGAGTACGTATCAGCCACGCAAAAAGCTTCTTCTCAAAGAGTTCTTCCTTCGCCATGAAGCAGAGCTTGCCCCTGCTTCCGCAGCCAACAAGCGGCGGATCATAGTAACTGCGGTGATTTGAAGCGTATATGACAGTTTCACCCTTCGGGATATTCTTTCTGCCTTCAATTCTCAGATTGAAAAACAGTCTGAAATAGCACCTGACCAGAAATTTTACAAAAGCGTACATTATTCTGCACTTCCGATCTTCTCAGTGATTATGCGTACTATCTCATTTGCTGATTCTTCAAGATCGAGAGTTGTAGTGTCAACAAGAACAGCATCCTCTGCCTGTTTGAGAGGTGCGGTCTCACGGTGCATATCCTGATAGTCACGCTTGATAATGTCGTCAAGTATCTCCTGATATGTAGGACATCCCGGCTTTTCAGCAAGTTCCTTGTAACGGCGGTTTGCACGTTCCTCTGCGGAGGCTGTGAGGAATATCTTTACATCAGCATTCGGGAGTACTACTGTACCGATGTCTCTGCCGTCCATGAGAACATTGTTCTCAGCAGCTATCTTCTGCTGTGTGCCAAAAAGGTACTTTCTTACAGCCGGAATAGCGGAAGTGCGCGAAGCTGCCATAGAGATCTCAGGAGTTCTGATGAGTTCGGAAACATCCTTGTCGCCGAGGAACACTCTCTGTGCGCCATCAATGAATTTAAGTGAAACGTTTGCGTTCGGGAGCGATTCCTCGATCTTGTCATCCGGAATGTTGTTCTCAGTGATGTAAAGTGCAATAGTACGGTAAAGCGCACCGGTATCAACGTAAATATATCCGAGTTTTGCGGATACCATTTTAGCTATTGTACTTTTTCCTGCGCCGGCAGGTCCGTCGATCGCAATGTTGATGTTTTTCATAATTCTTTCTCCTTTATTTAAATTAATAATTATTGATTTGTGACTATCTGTGCACCAAACGGCATCAGTGCAAGCTTTGCAAATTTGAACATCTGAAGTCCGAAAGGTATACCTATTATAGTTATGCAGAATAACAGTCCGATAACCGCGAATATCAGAGCCATTTCAAAGCCGAATATCAACAGCCACAGTATATTTATAAGCACGCTTACTGTGCCGCTGTTGAACTGTATATCCTTGCCGAACGGAAAGAACGAAAGCTCCACGAACTTGAAGCACTGTATGCCAAGCGGTATGCCGATTATCGTGATACAGCACAGCAAACCGGCTATCAGCCAGCACATACCGGCGATAAGTCCGCCGAGCAAAAACCATATTATATTACCTAATGTACTCATAATTCTCCTTAAAGGCACATAGCCGCTGCATACGCGGTAGAGAAAGCGATCTGCAGATTGAATCCGCCGGTGTAAGCGTCCACATCTATAACCTCGCCTGCAAAGAAAAGTCCCGGAACAAGCTTCGACTCCATTGTTTTCGGAGAGATCTCCTTTACCGATATTCCGCCGCTTGTGATAATTGCTTCATCTATCGGACGAAATCCTGAGATACGCACCGGAAACGCCTTTATCAGCTCACCGAATTTGCGCCGCTGTTCCTTGGTTATTCCGTTTACCTTCTGCTCAGCCGGTATTCCCGAAAGCCTTACCGCAACAGGTATCAGCTTAGCCGGAAGCAGCTTGCGTATGCCATTGATGAAGTCGCGATTGAGATTTTCTGCGAAATCACGCTGGATCCTCGCATCAAGCTGTTCCGGTGAAAGTGCCGGTTTAAGGTCTATCTTAGCGGTATAACGTCCTTTTTCCATAGTTCTTATGTGTGAGCTTGCACTCAGCACAAGAGGTCCTGATATACCGAAATGAGTGAACAGCATCTCTCCCATTTCGCTGTAAATAGGCTTATTTCCGTCAAATAAAGTAAGTGTGACATTTCTGAGTGACAGCCCCATCATCTCCGCACAATATTTGTCAGGAGATTCAAGCGGTACAAGACTCGGTTTAAGTTCAGTGACAGTGTGTCCGGCTTTTTCAGCAAGGGTGTAGCCGTCGCCTGTTGAGCCGGTATTAGGATAGGATTTTCCTCCGCAGGCGATAAGCACACTGCCTGAGCGGTATTCCTTACCGCCTGAAATAACTCCGCTGCATATACCGTCCTCGATGATAAGACCGCTCACACGACTCTTTACCACCTTTACGCCAAGTTTTTTCATTTCACGGGCAAGAGCGTCCGCGATGTCATCAGCCTTATCGCTTACCGGAAACACCCTGTTGCCGCGTTCGGTTTTCAGCGGTACTCCAAGTTCCTCAAAAAACGCCTTTGTGTCTTCCGCACTGAACATTGAGAATGCACTATAAAGGAAACGCGGATTAACCGGAATATTCTTCATATGCTCTTCAACAGGCGAATCATTAGTGACATTGCATCTTCCCTTGCCTGTTATCCGAAGCTTTCTGCCGAGTTTTTCATTTTTTTCAAAAAGCGTGACGGTCTTGCCGAGTCTTGCCGCCTGAACTGCCGCAAAACATCCTGCCGCTCCGCCGCCTATAATAATAGTATCAGTCATTTTTCTTCCTGATCAGCCTCTCCAGTTTTCTGCGGACTGCTGCCCTTCTCTGTTTAGTTGCTTCGTTGTCGATACGCCAGCCGCTTCCGGTATCTTCGATCACATCGCCCTCCGAAGCATTTCCGGGGAGCTGATCCCTTGCGATCTCAGTTTTAGCACCGTTGACCTCAAGAACAGCAATGTCCCCTTCAAATCTTTCGATAACAGTCATAATTACCTCTCTGTCATTACCCTGACCTTTTCGCCGTCGGATTCAAATACTACGCTTCCGTCAATATCAGTACGGTAGATGTCCTTTGTATACTCAGAAATGCGCTTCAGCGCTGAATCGGACGGATGTCCATAAGAGTTGCCTGCTCCGCACGAAATAACGACCGTCTCAGGACTTATCTCACGCAGAAAAGCTTTCGATGAAGACGAACTGCTTCCGTGATGACCTGCCTTGTATACGTCCACATGATGCAGGCATCCTTTTTCTATCATTTCCATCTCAGAAAGACTTTCAGCATCACCGGTAAGCAGAAAACTCTTCTTTCCATGAGTGACCATGAGTGCTATCGAATAGTCGTTCACATCCTCGTAAGAATCACTGTTCGGAGCAATTATCTCAGCAACCGCATCACCGATATGTATTTCGCTGCCGACCTCCGCTTCATTTACCGGACACCCTTCCTCTTCACAGGCATCCAGAAACTTCTCAAAGAATACAACAGTAGGAATATCCTTTTCGTCAATACGCGGCATTATTACCTCACCTATTTCAAATTCATCTATGATGCGTGCCATTCCTCCCATGTGATCGGAATGCGGATGAGTTGCCACAAGGTGATCTATCCGCTTTACACCGCGGTCTTTAAGGTAACTAACAACATCAGGAGCATACTGATATTCGCCGCAGTCAACAAGCATTATCTCGCCGTCAGCCGCAAGCAGAGTACAATCTCCCTGCCCCACGTCAATAAAATGAACAGCAAGGGTATCGTCGGCAGCAAGATACTTATGCGGTCTTTTATTATAAAAGTAAAGAAAAGCGACTATCGCCGCAAAAAGCAGCAACACAGGTATACTTATCAGCTTTTTCCTTTTCTTCTTCCGTTCTGACTTTTTCCGTGTTTTGGTGCTGTTCTGGAGTCTTTTCCTCTGTTCGGACGAGATGCGGTACTTTTTCTGTTCTGCCATTTGCTGTCACCGCCCTTCCGATCAGCGTGTGGAATATCCTCAACAAGACATTTCGGCGAACTTCCGATAAGATCACGTCTTCCGGCAGTCTTTAGCGCTTCAAGGACTATCTCTCTGTTCTGAGGTCTGAAATATTGCAGAAGAGCTCTCTGCATCGCCTTTTCCTTTGGAGTTTTAGGCACATATACCTTCTCCATAGTATAGGGATCAAGCTCCGTATAGAACATACAGGTCGAGATAGTTCCGGGAGTCGGATAGAAGTCCTGCACCTGCTCCGGACGTATCTTATTGTCTCTGAGGAACAGCGCAAGATCTATCGCTTCATTCAGCGTGCTTCCGGGATGCGACGACATAAGATACGGTACGAGATACTGCTCCTTTCCGATGCCCTTCGTTATCTCGTAGAATCGCTTCTGAAAGGCTTTGTAAGCCTCAATATGAGGCTTTCCCATTTTATCGAGAACTACTGCTGAGCAGTGTTCCGGAGCGACCTTCAATTGTCCGCTGACATGGTACTTTATAAGTTCGCGCATGAATTCATCATTTTTATCCTGCATAAGGTAATCATAGCGAATGCCGGAACGTATGAAAACACGCTTTATCCCTTTTATCTTACGTATCTTGCGCAGCATTGCAAGATACTCGGTATGATCGGCTTTCAGCGCCGGACACGGAGTAGGTGCAAGACACTTTTTTCCCATGCAAAGTCCCTTGCTCAGCTGCTTTTCACAGGATGTGTGACGAAAATTGGCAGTCGGACCTCCGACATCGTGTATGTATCCCTTGAAATCGGGCATTTTAGTTATCCGTTCAGCCTCTGCAAGAACCGATTCTTCACTTCTTACAGTTATGCGTCTTCCCTGATGAAGCGCTATCGAGCAGAAATTACAGTAACCGAAGCATCCACGGTTATGGGTTATCGAGAACCTTACCTCTTCAATTCCCGGAACTCCTCCCTGAGAATCATAGGAAGGATGAACAGCTCTTGTGTAAGGCAGGCTGTAAATGTAGTCAAGCTCCTCTGTTGTAAGGCTGTAAGCCGGCGGATTCTGCACCAGCATAAGCTTTCCGTGACGCTGTATTATTATCTTGCCATAGACCTCATCCTGCCAGTCATACTGTATTTTCGTCGCCTTGGCATACTCTGTCTTTTTATCGCGCACCTGCTCGAAGGACGGGCACTGTGCCGCACCAATAGGCGTATTGACCGGCTCGGTAAGATAGCACGTTCCGCGGACATCATGTATATCAGCGATATTCTCGCCATCAGCAAGCCGCTTACAGACTTCCTGTATCTGATGCTCGCCCATGCCGTACATAAGCATATCTGCACCGCTTTCCAGAAGCACGGAAGGTCTTACAGCGTCATCCCAGTAGTCATAATGGGCAAAACGTCTCAGTGAAGCTTCAAGTCCGCCTATTATTATCGGAACATCTCCGAAGTATTCGCGCAGTTTCTGACAGTAGACTATGACCGCTCTGTCCGGACGTTTTCCAGCCATACCGCCGGGAGAATAAGCATCATCGGAACGCTTCCTCTTAGCGGCAGTATAATGAGCGACCATTGAATCTATATTTCCGGCTGTCACGAGAAAGGCATATTTCGGCGCACCGAATCTGCGGAAATCGCGGTCGGTATGCCAGTCAGGCTGAGCAATAACGCCTATTGTGAATCCCATGGATTCGATAAGGCGTGTTACAATAGCCGCACCGAAGCTCGGATGATCCACGTAGGCATCTCCGGTTATATAAATATAGTCAAACTGCTCTATTCCCAGTTCGTTCATTTCTTTTCTGGTCGTCGGAAGAAACCCTTCGTACATGACATCATCTCCGTTCAGTTTCTGCTTATTCCATTTCGCGCCGCATACGGCGCTCGTCCATCTGCATCCTTGACATCAGGACACGTCTTGGCTTTGCACCCTCGCTCGGTCCGATAACTCCGCGCTCTTCAAGTTCGTCCATAATTCTTGCTGCTCTTGCGTATCCGAGTTTCAGTTTACGCTGGAGCATTGAGGTAGAAAGCTGTCCTGCATTTACAGCAACCTCCATAGCACGTTCAACGAAGTCCTCATCAGAGCCGGAAGCCGCAAATCCGTCATCAGTATCGTGGTCACCGCCCTTGGTCTGCGGAACGTAATGATCAACCGCTTCCGTGATAGATTCATCATACTCAGCCTGTACCTGAGCCTTAATGAAATCAAGAGTTGATGTTATATCCTTATTTGAAGCAAAACAGCCCTGAACTCGCAACGGCTTGTTCATTCCGATAGGCATATACAGCATATCGCCGTTTCCGAGAAGCTTATCTGCACCAGCTGTGTCTATGATAGTACGCGAATCTACCTGCGACATGACCGAGAGTGCGATACGGCTCGGGATATTGGCCTTGATAAGACCTGTAATAACATCAGTAGTAGGACGCTGAGTTGCAACTACAAGATGCATACCGGCAGCACGTCCCATCTGCGCGAGACGGCATATAGAGTCCTCGACCTCTTTTCCGGCAACAAGCATCATATCAGCAAGCTCATCTATGAATACAACTATCTGCGGCATTGTGTCCATTTCGGGATCTTTGTCCGCCATAGCGTTATATGATTTAAGGTCGTTTGCACCTATCTCCGAGAAGATAGTGTATCGGCGCATCATTTCCGTAACAGCCCAGTTCAGCGCACCGGCAGCCTTTTTAGCGTCGATGACGATAGGGATAAGAAGGTGCGGGATGCCGTCAAACACCTTAAATTCAACCATTTTAGGATCTATAAGTATGAGTTTAACTTCATTCGGACGAGCGTTGTAAAGAATACTCATAATTATCGAACGTGTGCAGACCGACTTACCGGAACCGGTAGTACCTGCGATTATAACATGAGGCATTTTTGTGATGTCTCCGAGGATAACATTTCCGGCAATGTCCTTACCGACCGCGAAAGTAAGCTTACTTTCGGCATTTTTGAAATCAGGAGATGAGAGTATCTCTCTTAGAGTTACCATGTCCTTGTTGGAGTTCGGTACCTCAATTCCAACTACTGATTTTCCGGGAACAGGTGCTTCTATTCTTACACCCTGAGCTGCAAGATTAAGTGCAATATCGTCTTCAAGTCCCTTAATTTTCGAGACCTTGACACCCGGTCCGGGCTGTATCTCATAACGGGTTATTGAAGGTCCGCGGAAGATGTCCTTGATACGCACCTCAACGCCAAAGCTTTTGAGAGTATTTACAATGATCTCTGCTTTTTCACGCATTTCCGAGGCAGCCGCAGCACTGTCCGATTTGATCTGAGGCATTGACAGAAGATCAAGCGAAGGAAGTATATATATTGCCTCTTTCTTGGCTTCGGTCTCTTTTTCTTCTGTGACCGGAATATCAATAGGGATGTCCGGACCTTTACGCTTATGCTCAGCCTCTCTTGCAATGAGCGATTCAAGACCTTCGTCAAGCTGCTCCTCCTTCTTGGAAGCGCGGCTCTTTTTAGGTGCAGCTTTTTCCTGAGGCTCAGGCGGTATAAGGTGATCGGTAGGAAGAGGAATATCAAAGAGAAAGTCCTCACCGCCACGCGAATCATGAACGATCGGAACATTTACAGGTATTGCCTTCTGCTCAGAAACAGGCACATCCGGATAAGAATCGGTATTGAACTTCTCCTGATCCCTTTTATTATTAACTATGTCTATCGCTTCAAGATCTTTAGCGAAGCTCTTCTTTTCTTTTTCGTCATCATAAACGTCTTCCTCTTCAAAAGCATCTGTGAATTCTCCGCCCATAAGTATGCTCTGGAAGCCCTTGAAGCATTTACCGATGAATCTGAAAGGATGCGAAAGCGAATTAAGAAAATCAATAAGTCCGAGACCTGACAGCAGCATTCCGAACACGAAAAACATAATAACTGTTATTATCTTAGCACCAATACTGCCAAACGCCTTTATCAGTATTCCGGCAATTATGATGCTTGCAACTCCGCCGCCGCGTATATCTGCACCATCGGTATACAGATTGGCTATTTTATCAGCCAGATTCTCTCCCGAAATATCTCCGACAAAAAATACCTGTATCGCAGCACTTGTCAGAAACATGAGAGCTATTCCCCACACTGCTCTTCCGGAAACGCATCTCTGACTGCGTTCCATTCCTATCTGTACAGCTGTGTATATTAGTATCATAGGAACAAAGAACGCTGCCAATCCAAACATTCCCAGCAGGAACTTATGTATCGCATACCATCCGGCAGAACCGGTTATCAGTACCATAAGCGCTGTAAGTATGCCTGAAGCAAAAAGTATTATCGACCAGAATTGGTTCTGGTCATTTTTCAGCTGTGCCGGCTTTTCGTCCTTAGGACTTTCAGGCTGCGGTGCCTGTGCGGGACGCTGAGATGTATTCTTTTTAGACTTTGCCATTTTCTCCTCCGTTTTTGTTCTGTTCCGGCTTGACCGGCTTTATATTTTATATGTATGGACGCAATGCGTCCGGAATAATCATTCGTAACGCTTAGGCGACTCCTCTATCATGGCATAGAGACACTCCATAGCATCGCTGAGGCTTCCAAGCGAATCAATAAGACCAAGTTCAACAGCTTCATCGCCCTCAATAACGCTTCCGACATCCATAACGAGTTCCTGAGTATTTGTAAGCAGCCGGCGGAAATCCGCTTCGCTTATATTACTGTTCCGCAGAACGAAATTAACGATCCTGTCCTGCATTTTATCGAAATACGAAAGAGTCTGCGGAACTCCGAGGACCGTACCGTTCATACGCACCGGATGGATAGTCATTGACGCTGTCGGAACTATAAACGATCTCTTTGCGCTAACAGCAAGCGGAACACCGATAGAATGTCCTCCGCCGACAACAAGCGACACAGTTGGTATCTTCATTCCTGAGATAAGTTCTGCGATAGCAAGACCTGCTTCAACATCACCGCCGACTGTATTGAGTATTATGAGCAGACCTTCAACGCTTCTGTCCTGCTCGATCGCAACAAGAGCAGGGATGATGTGTTCATAACGAGTAGTCTTGTTCTGTTCCGCAAGGACATAGTGTCCTTCTATCTGACCGATCACAGACAAGCAATGTATCAGATGCTTTGAATTCTGCGAAACTGTCTGACCGTTTTTTTCAATGAGTTCAGCCTCTTCGAGACGTTCCTCAGCCTCAGAGCTTTCATTTTTCTTATCTTTTTCCATTTCAACACTTCCTGACATACATTATCCTGAGATATTGTATGCATTCTCCGGAAGCATATACATTATTATTATAATCTTAATTAACCTCAAAGTCAATACCCATATGCAAGCACAGGACATTATGACGCACCAACAAGTTCGTATGAACTTTTTTTGTGTTCAAATGATGAAATTTTCAAAAAACTATTGAAATCCATAAAAACTTGTGATAGAATATAAGCGTAGGGATTACTACAAATATCAAGAAAGGGGGTTCGCGTCATGGATGTGCTGACTTGGGCTGTTATATTTGCTTTTTTCGTTATTGCCGAGATTGCTTCAGTCCAGCTGGTATCAATATGGTTTGCAGTAGGAGCGCTGTTCGCTATGCTTAGTTCGTTCTTCTTCGATGCAAGCTTTATTGCACAGTTTGCAGTTTTCACTGTGACCTCAGGCGTTTTTCTCGCTCTCACATTCCCGTTCCTGCGAAAATGGCGTGCCCGCAAGGCTCCCGTTTCTACTAACGCAGAACTCGATGTAGGCGAAAGCGCTGTCGTTATCGAGGACATAAACGAAAGCATCGGCACCGGAAGAGTTACTTTGAAAGGCGTTGACTGGAGCGCTGTTCCCGAGGATAAAGATACAATTATCCCAAAAGACAGTATAGTCACCGTAAAGAAAGTACAAGGCGCAAAACTTATTGTCATACCTAAATCTAACTGAAAATCAAAATCATTATTTAAGACTATCGGAGGTAAACTATCATGGATGAACTTCTTATTTTAATCGTTTTAGGCGTTATCGTATTCCTTCTGTTTATAATAATCAGAAGCTTCAGAGTCGTTCCGCAGGCTCATGTATTTGTTGTTGAGCGTCTCGGCTCATTCCACGCTGAATGGGAGACCGGCGTACATATCCTCGTTCCTTTCGTTGACAGAATCGCCGGAAAGGTATCACTCAAGGAAAAAGTCGTTGATTTCAAGCCACAGCCGGTTATCACAAAGGATAACGTTACAATGCAGATAGATACTGTTGTATTCTTCCAGGTAACTGATGCTAAACAGTATATCTACGGCGTTGAAAGACCTCTCGTTGCTATCGAGAACCTCTCAGCTACAACACTCCGTAACATAATCGGTGAAATGGAACTTGATACTACTCTCACTTCCCGTGACGTTATCAATACTAAGATCACTTCTATCCTCGACCAAGCTACTGACCGCTGGGGTATCAAGGTAAACCGTGTTGAGCTCAAGAACATCCTTCCTCCTCGTGAGATACAGGACGCTATGGAAAAGCAGATGAAGGCTGAACGTGAACGCCGTGAGAAAATCCTTCAGGCTGAAGGTGATAAGAAGTCTCAGGTGCTCGTTGCAGAAGGTGAAAAGGAATCTCAGATCCTTCGCGCTCAGGCTAAGAAGGAATCTCAGATCCTCGAAGCTGAGGCTCAGAAACAGGCTATGATTCTTCGCGCTGACGCCGTAAGAGAGCAGAAGATCCTTGAGGCTACCGGTGAAGCTAAGGCTATCGAAATGGTACAGCAGGCACTCGCCGACAGTATCGTAAAGCTCAATGCTTCAAATCCTAACGACAAGGTCATCCAGATCAAGTCGCTTGAAGCTTTCGCTAAGGCTGCTGACGGCAAAGCTACAAAGATCATTATTCCAAGCGAAATACAGGGACTTGCAGGTCTCGCAACAGGACTTAAATCTGTTGTTGAAGCCGATGCTCCTGCTCCAAAAGCTTAAAAATTCCCAAAGCCGCTGTTCGTATGAGCAGCGGCTTTTTTATGTGTCATTACACATTTGTAGTTGACAAATCCGTGCCGTTAGAGAGTTAACGTTCGACAGCATCAAAGATAACGGGATCAACCGCTTTCAACAATTCAACAGTGGCTTGCAACGTTAAAAAGAAAACTATTACTAACGTCAAAAACAAACTTTAAATAAAGTCGTTTTTTGTTGTATGATACGATTTTTATAAGAATCCGTGAAAAATCCGGATTTCCTTGATTTTAACTATTGCAATCTGTCGTTTCTTGGTGTATAATTATAAATGCAATGTTACATAGTTTTTACTATTAGTGGTCAAAAGTTCGGTTTTATAATTTACTTATCCACACATTGCGCAGATACTAATAATTTTACAGTTGATTTTTGTGCAGTTTAACTGTGACGTGTTCGTTTTCCGCTTAACCCGTCATCATTGCTGCGAACAGATAAATAAAAAATACAGAGATATAAAAAGAACAAAGATAGAACAAAACAAGGCGGTAACAAAATGGTATTCTCACGGCTATTCTTCATATATATTTTTCTGCCCTTATGCCTGCTGGCTTACGCTGCGGCAAGGGGTATAAAAAATAAAAATACGGTGTTGATCATTTTCTCACTGATATTCTATGCTTGGGGTGAACCGGTATACGTTCTGCTCATGGTGTTCAGTGCATTTGTCAATTACATCGCCGGTCTTTGTATAAAAAAGTACCGCGGTGGAAAGGGCGATACTATCGCTGCGGCAGGTGCTGTCATCTTTGATTTCCTCATGCTCGGAATATTCAAGTACAGCGGTTTTATCGTTGAAAATGTCAACGCCCTTTTTTCGTCCTCTATACCCATTCCGGATATCAAGCTCCCTATCGGTATAAGCTTCTATACCTTCCAGACAGTTTCTTATGTCATCGACTGCCATTGGGAAAAAGTCGAGCCGCAGAAAAGCTTCAAGAAATATCTGCTCTACCTCTCGCTGTTCCCACAGCTTGTTGCCGGACCTATCGTGCGTTACAGCACAATTGAAAAAGAAATTGATGAACGTTCGATAAAGATCACTGACGTTTCTTACGGTCTTAACCGTATCGCACTCGGACTCGGTAAGAAGGTGATTCTTGCCAATCAGCTGAGCATTGTCGTTGACAACTCACTCGGAAATATAGCTGATGCTACCGTTGTGGGCGCATGGTACGGCGCTGTTGCATACGCTATGCAGATATACTTCGATTTCTCGGGCTATTCCGACATCGCTATCGGTCTCGGAAGACTCTTCGGTTTCCATTTCGATGAGAACTTCCGTCACCCGTTCATATGCAAGGACATCACTGAGTTCTGGCAGCGCTGGCACATCTCACTAAGTACATTCTTCCGCGATTACCTTCTCTATGTGCCGATATTCGGCAAAAGAAGAAAATACGGCGGACTCTTCCTTGTATGGCTTTGCACAGGTATCTGGCACGGTGCAAGCTGGAACTTCATTTTCTGGGGACTTTATTACGGTGTCTTCGTGTTCCTCGAAATGCAGATCGGTAAAAAGCGCATGAAAAAGATACCAGTCGTTATAAGACATATTTACAGCAAATTAGTTATAATCGTCGGATTCGGAATATTCTATTTCGAGGATCTCGGCGAGCTCGGAAAATTCTTCAGAACTATCGTTGGCGCAGATTCAACAGGTCTCATAGGTATTCAGGACAAGATCGCACTGACAAATAATATCTATCTGCTGATAGTATCTGTTATATGTACTTTCCCGATAATTGAAGGTATTAAAAAACTTACAAACAAAAGCTTTGCAGGAAGAACAGCCGCTTCTTCTGCTGCCGCTGTCTCATCAGCAGCACTTCTGCTGATCTCCAGCATCCTGCTCGTAGATGCTACTACAAATCCATTCCTGTATTTCAGATTCTGATATTGAGGTCTATCAAAAATGAGCAAAAAGAAAAGGAAAAAATACTCTAAAAATTCCGGCAGGAAAAAGGATTCTGCCGCTCTGAATAAAAAAACTTCCGGCAAACCAGAGCCGGTCATCTCGATAAGTGCTTCAGATCGTGAATCAACTGACATTGATGTTCCGGTAAAGCCAAAGATACTCGTTGATAAGGCAAAGATCCGAAGAACTGTCATCAATAATTCAGTCGCACTCATGAACGTTGTTCTCGTCGGAGGCATACTCCTTACCGGTTCTGTCTATACCGCTGCGTTCAAACACGAAACAAAAGCGGATGACGAAAACCGCTATCTCGCTGAATTTCCGGATTTCTCAATAAGCAGCTACATCAACGGCGATTACACCGAAGGCATCGCTAATTATTTCGACGATACCGTTCACGGCAGAGCACATATCAAGGAATTCATCGCGGACAAGCTTATGCCGCTCAAGGGCAGAGCCTACGGCGGTGAAGAAGAGGTCGAGTTATACGGTCAGGCTCATGAACACGATAATGAACCGGTAACCGCTGCCCCTACAATTGCTGTCGTAACTACGGCTGCTCCCGTAACTGAACAGACTTCTATAACCGAAGCTGCAACTGATGTTACGGAAACAGATGCGCCTACCGAACCAACCGAAGCTCCGCAGCCAAAGCTTCCTTCTTCTGATGACATGAATGCTGCCGACGGCGAGGTAACAAACAATATCCTCATCGTCAATAAGCGCGGTATCACGCTCTATGGCGGCGGCTGGGGCGGAGAACTCCAGTACGCTTCATACCTGAACGAATATAAGGCTGCTCTTCCGGATGTCAACGTTTACTCAATGCCGCTTCCTACATCCTGCTCGTTCTACCTGCCCGACAAATACAAGTCTCTCGCAGCAAGCGAAAAGGACGACTTCGATAAAATGGCAGCTGCTTATGACGGCGTTATTGCTGTTGACGCTTACTCAAATCTTCAAGAACACGCTGATGAGCCGATATACTCCCGCACTGACCATCACTGGCAGCCTCTTGGCGCTTACTATGCGGCTCAGGCATTCGCAAAAGCGGCTGATGTTCCGTTCGATGACCTTTCAGATTACGAAGAAGTCGTTCTGCCGGGATATGTAGGAACTCTCTATAACTTCACACAGAGCTCAAAGCTTCTCAACAACCCTGAGGACTTCGTATACTATAAACCCAAGCATGAGGTAACTGTCACACAGTACGACACAGCCTTCAATAATCCTGTGTCCACTTCCCTGCTGCTCGATCCTTCATATTTCGGAACTTCCGGATATTACATGGTATTCGGTGCAGACAGCCGTATCGCTCACGTTCATACCGACTGCGGAAACGGCAGAACTCTCGTTATCTTCAAAGACAGCTACGGCAACGCTCTGCTGCCTATGCTTACAGGCTCTTTTGAAAATATCTACCTCTGTGACATACGCTATTTCGACCGCAACGCTGTTGATTTCATAAAAGAAGTCGGCGCTACCGACCTGCTCTTCTCTATGTGTTCCTACTCGGCAGTCGGTGTAAACAAAAACAATATCTACAATAATCTTCACAAATAAGGAGTTTGCGCGATGAAAGAACTCAACTTTCCTTTCGACAGCAGATCTATACTCCGCAATAAACGCGAATTAAAAAAAGTCCTGCTCAGCGACGGCACAAAAAGAATAAAGAAGAACATCGCTGTGCTTGGCGGTTCAACAGTCGATCACATTATTTCAATGCTCCGACTGTTCCTGCTTAATTCAGGCATAGAACCGCATTTCTACAAATCTGAATACAATAAGTATTACGAGGACGCTGTTTTCGGCTCATCCGAACTTGACGCTTTCTCACCGGACATCATTTTCATACACACTACTTCAAGGAATCTTACTCTGATGCCTGAAAGTCCAGCTGTAACAGCTGAAGAAGCCGAAAAGCTTCTTGATGAGCAGTTTGAGCACTTCAGACAGGTATGGAAATCACTTTCCTCAAAGTTCGGATGTCCGATAATTCAGAATAACTTTGAACTTCCGCTCTTCCGCCGCACCGGCAATTACGACTGCTGGGGCGCAAGCGGTCAGACAGCATTCATAAGCCGCATGAACGTGCGTCTTGCTGACTATGCAAGGTCACACAACAACTTCTTTATCAATGATATAAACTACCTTTCAGCCGCCATTGGTCTTGAAAAATGGCACAATGCCAATGAATGGTATCTGTATAAATACGCAATGGATACGTCTGTTATCCCGGATCTTGCTTACAGCACTGCCTGCATAATAAAGTCGATTTTCGGAAAAAATCACAAGGTCATCGACCTCGATCTCGATAATACGCTCTGGGGCGGAGTTATCGGAGATGACGGCGTTGAGGGCATCGAAATAGGTCAGGAAACTCCCGTAGGACAGGCTTACAGTGAGTTTCAGAGCTTCATACGCGGTTACAAGGATCTTGGTGTTTTGCTCGCAGTATGCTCTAAAAACGACGAAGAAAACGCTCTTCTCGGTCTTAATCACCCGAACAGCATACTCCGTCCGGACGATTTCGTTTCTATTAAAGCTAACTGGGAGAACAAAGACCGCAATATACAGGAATCAGCTGACGAACTCGGTCTGCTTGCGGACAGCTTCGTATTCATTGACGATAATCCGGCTGAATGCGCTATCGTTGAAGCTCAACTGCCGCAGGTACAAACTATCCCGCTTGATTCGGTCGGTGACGCTATGTACATTCTCAGCCGCGGCGGTTTCTTTGAGGTCACTTCCCTTTCAAGTGATGACCTTCACCGCACTGAAATGTATGCGGCAAACGCTAAACGCGCAGCTCAGCAGAAAAGCTTTGCAAACTACTCAGACTATCTGCTCAGCCTTGAAATGCACGCTTCTGTCACTGATTTTGAGCCGATATACCGTCAGAGGATAACTCAGCTCACCAATAAAAGCAACCAGTTCAACCTTACTACCAAACGATTCACTCAGAATGAGATCGAGGAGGTCAGCAGCAGTCCGGATCATATCCGTCTCTGCGGAAGACTATGCGATAAATTTGGTGATAACGGCATAGTATCTGTCGTTATAGGCAAATGTGACGGCGATGCTCTTCACGTTGAATTGTGGCTCATGAGCTGCCGTGTACTAAAAAGAGACATGGAACTTGCTATGCTCGATCAGCTTGTAAAGAAATGCCGTGAACGCGGTATATCGCACATTATAGGCTACTACTATAAAACAGCCAAAAACGGTATGGTGTCCGGACTCTACAAAAGCTTCGGATTTACCGAAAAAGAAACTTCCGAAAACGGCGACTCCGTCTGGGAACTTGACATATCAGAATATACAGATAAAAACAATGTAATAAAGATAGACTAAAGGAGAACAAATATGGATAAGACTACTATCATAAGCAGATTAAATGAGGTATTCAGAGACGTTTTTGATGACGACTCTATTTCGGTCAATGAGAATACAACTTCAGCTGACATTGAGGACTGGGACAGCATTGAACATATCAATCTCATCGGCGCTGTCGAGAGCGAATTTGGTATGCGCTTCAAGATGCGCGAAGTCTCAGGCATGAAAAATGTCGGCGAGATGATAGACATAATCAGCGAAAGAGGCTGTTGAACAAACTGCTCCGGAAATGTCTGAAATATACATAAGTAGACAATTTCCAGCAATTGCATCTGCAATTTTTCTTCAATTATCAGAAAAATACTTGTATTTGAAAAATATCAATGATATAATATAAAAAGTCCTATGGACGTAAATCAAGAACATAAAAGGAGCATGAGGCTCTCGCCTCTGATAAATATATGGATATGGAAAATAATAACGCTTTGAAGGATGAACGCGCAGATATTATCTGCGGCAGGAATCCCGTTATCGAGGCTCTGAAATCAGATGCTAACCTCGATACGATATACATAAACGGCAACGGCGGTTCGCTTAGCCAGATACGCCGTCTTGCAAAAGAAAAGGGAATCGTTGTAAAAGACGCTGATGATAAAAAGCTTTCACGTCTTGCGGACGGTGCTTCTCATCAGGGAGTTGTTGCCGAAGGGGCTTGCGGAGAATACGTAACTGTTGAGGATATTCTTGCTGTTTCACAGAAAAAAGGCACTAAGCCGTTTATCATCATATGTGATGAAATAGAAGATCCGCATAATCTGGGAGCTATAATCCGTACAGCTGAAACTTCCGGTGCTGACGGCATTATCATCCCTAAACGCAGAAGCGCCTCACTCAATGCTACTGTCTTCAAGACCTCTGCCGGTGCTGCAAACTATGTACCGGTAGCGCGAGTATCTAACCTCGCTTCATGTATAGATCAGCTGAAGGAAAACGGTGTCTGGATCTATGGTACAGACGCTTCCGGAAGCGAATACACAAAAACAGATCTCACAGGAAGCTGCGCTCTCGTTATCGGCTCTGAGGGCTTCGGTATAAGCAAGCTTATCCAGAAAAAATGTGATTTCATGATAAAACTCCCTATGCTTGGAAAGATCAATTCCCTGAACGCCTCTGTTGCTGCCGGCATTTTCATGTATGAGGTGCTGAGACAGCGTTCTGTACAGTAAGGAGGTAGTTATGCCGGATAAGAAAATGTCGCTGGAGAACATTCTTAATGAGTACTCTCCGGATAATAATACTCCAAAAAATAATTCTGACAGGATCAACACCCAGAAGATCCTTAACTCTACTATAAAAGCTGCCGAAAATACTCATCCTGACAATAAACGTGTAACTATTCAGGACGAAAGATCTGATCTTTTCGACAGCGCTCACAGACAGCCTGTTCCTGCTGATGAATACAAGCCTGCTGATCTTTCAAAGCAGCGTATATCAGTAGTCGGCAAGGAAGCCGCAAATGAGATAATCACTACCACAACACGCAAATCTGACGGACAGTTCAGTGTACCTTCCGCCCCGGTCAGAATGGCTCCGGACGAAGCACCCAAAATACGCAGAATGAGCGATTCTACCCGTGCCAAAGAAGTAGTTGAACGCAAAAAACGGCGCAAGAAAAAGTACGAACGCAGAAAACAAACGGATTATACTTACAACAGAGAAAGTCCGGAAGGCGAATATATGTACACTCCGCCTTCTTTCAAGAAAAAGAAGAAGAGCCGTGCGGCACTGCGTGCAGAAGCCGACAGTCCTGAAGGAAGAAAGCATATCACCGACATCGTTCCGTCTCCAGCAGCAGTCGAAGCTGCAAAGCCGGTAACTCCGGCACCAAGGGCACGTATCACAAGTCTTGACCTCAGCCAGAGAGGAGAGGTCGATGCGAATTCTCTGGATGTACACATCACTCAGGGACAGGACGAATACCTATCCGTAAAATCACGCAAGAAACGTACCAAGCGAATGGTCGATTTCAACTATTACGGCGATGTTGAGGATGTCGGAAGAGACATTTACGACCTGAAAAGCACAATCTCATCACGAGTTGTTATCCTTCTGATGACCGCTTTTCTGAGTCTTTATGTAACACTCGGAAATCAGTTCGGTTTCCCGATACTCGACCTGTTCAAACAGTCAGAGCACGTAAAGATGTTCACCGGAACTCATCTTGCTTTAGGTCTTATCGCAGCAATTTCATCTGTTCCTGTTATTACAAAAGGCATCAGGAAGCTGCTTACATTCCACCCGGACAGCGATTCTATGACGGCTGTTACCGTTATCAGCTGTATGATCGCCATTATCCCTGCTTTTCTGCATCCGGATATGGTCTCAGAGGGTTCGGTACATATATATATGCCGGTAGGAATTCTTGCCCTGCTTTTCAATGCGCTCGGCAAACACATGATAATCCGCCGCGCCGCACGTAATTTCAGATTCGTTTCAAAAAACTTTGATCGTACAGGCGTAACATACGTTACTGATGAGGAACGCGCTGAACGTCTCACAAGAGGCACTCTCGGAGACTTCCCTATCCTCGCTTCCACACGCAAGACAGATTTCCTTACAGATTTCCTGAGGTATACTTACTCCTCAGATATGACAGACCGCTATTGCTCAAAGGCTGCACCGTTATGTATGCTCTTTTCAGCAGCTATCTCGATATTCATAGCTTATTGCAGAAAGGAATCATATTCATCAATGGAGACCGCTGCATTCGGTCTTTCAATATTCAGCATGATGATCTGTGCTTCATCCTGTATCGCAATGCCTTTTGTAGTGAACGTTCCGCTTGAAAAGAACGCTGAGCGTATTTTCCGCAATAAGGGCATAATACTCGGTTATCAGAGCGTTGATGACTTCTATGATACAAATTCACTTCTGCTGGATGTCTCATCGCTTTTCCCGGAAGGAACTGTTCAGCTCGACGGTATAAAGGTATTTTCAAATACCAAGATAGATGAGGCTCTTCTCGAAGCTGCAAGCCTTACCTACCACGGCGGCAGTATAATGCAGCAGATATTCAGCGATGTTACAGGCGGCTCAAACGATATGCTCTACCCTATCGACAACTATTCATTTGAAGAGTCTATGGGTATGTGCGGATGGATCAATAATAAGCGTATCCTCTTCGGAAACCGTGAACTCATGACCAGCCACAATATCGAAGGCATCCCGACAAAGGCTAAGGAAGCTGAATACGTAACCGAAAAGCAGGAAGCGCTCTATCTCTCGATCTCAGGCAATCTTGCTGCAATGTTCATCGTTGAATTGTCTGCCGATAAGACCATCAAAAAATGGGCAAAGAGGCTCTGCAAGAACAAGGTTTGTATGATCCTCAAGAGCGTTGATCCATGCATAACAGAGAGAAAACTCCATAGCATCTTTGGTATCCCTGAGGATATGGTGAGAGTTCTCCCGAAGCGCCTTCATGAAGATTTCAATGCCGAAACAGGCAAATCAGTGCGTCTGAGCGCTTCAATGGCAACAACAGGTAAATTCCACTCGCTTGCACAGCTTATCATCGGTACTAAAACTATACACCATGCATCTATTCTCGGACTTATAGTACAGACCGCTTCTGTTTTTCTTGGCCTTGGACTGTGTATGATGCTGATAATATCAAAGGCATTTGATACGAATTATGTTTATATGTCCGCAACAGCATTGGTAATTTACAATTTAGCTTCAACATTCATCACTTATCTGGCTGTTAGTCTGAAAAAGATATAACTCTTTTGCCTGCGTCCGTATAACAGCGGATGCAGGCTTTGCACTGAAAGGAGATAAAAATGCCCGACAGAAGATACAACACAAACGACCATGAACATATAAAAAATACCGACGATCAGGACACTATGGCTTTCGCTGCACCTAAACCTGATGTGCCGCCTCAGCAAAATTACAGAGGTCAGCCTTACAACGGACAGCAGCGTCCAAACTACACCAATCCGCAGCAGCAATACTACGGTGGTCAGCAGCAATATGCTAATCCGCAGCAGCAGTATTACGGCGGTCAGCAGCAATATGCTAATCCACAACAGCAGCAATATTACGGCGGTCAGCAGCAATATGCTAATCCGCAGCAGCAGCAATACTACGGCGGTCAGCAGCAATATGCTAATCCGCAGCAGCAGTATTACGGTAATCGTCAGCAGCAGGCAGCGCCTCCGCCAAGAAGACCTGCAGCTCCGCCTCAATACAGAGAACGTCCGCAAAAGCGTCATTCCGCACCAAAATCGTACAAGAAGAAAAAGAATGGTTTCGTAAAGAAGCTTATCATACGTATATTGCTCAGCCTTCTGGGATTGTTCCTTCTTTTATTCGGAATTTACTCCTGCACTTCATTGAGTATTATCAAAAAAATGGAGCATGTTGAGACCGGCGACAGAACAAGAACTCCCGGTGCAATAAGCGAAAACTACGTTACAAGCGTTCTTGTTATAGGTACTGACGGACGTACCGAAGATGACAAGGGACGTTCCGACTCAATGATACTCGTTTCGATAAACAAGAAGACAAAGAAGATCACTATGACTTCATTCATGCGCGACTGCTATGTTGACATTCCCGGATACGGCGAAGATAAACTCAATGCAGCTTATGCATATGGCGGAACAGAGCTCCTCATGGATACTATCGAAAAGAACTTCCGCGTCAAGATCGACGATTACATCCTTATCAACTTCAACACCTTTGCTGAGGTCATAGACGCTGCAAACGGCATTGATATTGAACTCTCCGATGAAGAGGCTCAGGAGGTAAACAACATCCTTATCTCAGAGGTAAACGAACTCATGGGCGATGACCGTGAATCCGACCTTCTTGAACACGGCGGAAAGCTTCACCTTTCCGGCAAACAGGCCCTCTCCTATTCACGTATAAGAAAGGTCGGCAACAGCGACTTCGAGCGTACATCACGCCAAAGAAGAGTCATGAGCGAACTTATCAGCAAGGCACGTTCCGGCGGTATCTCATTCGTCAGAAAAGTTGCAAAGAATGCACTTCCTTCAATGGTAACTAATATGTCCACAAAGGAGTTGTATCTCCTTTCACTGAGACTGCCTTTCATCATAAAGTATGATACAGAACAGATCCAGATACCGGCTGAGGGAACTTACGGTGATGATCCTTATAACCCTGCCGGCTGGGTACTTACAGTTGACTTCGATGCAAACTATAATATAATCAAGGACAAAGTTTTCGGAACATAAAATTCAACAAATAAAAAGGGACGGTAATAGGTTTTCACCTTTCCGTCCCTTTACTTATTTACAATCAATTAGTTATTACGCTTCTTGGTTATGAAAGCTACCGCTAAAGCAGATGAAGCTAAAGCTGCGATTCCGACTGGAATAGCCTTATCTCCAGTTTTCGGTGAATCTGAATTTGATTTACTATTGTTAGCACTAACAGTATTTGAAGCTGAGGTTGTTGTCTGAGAAACGTTTTCACTAACAGTTTCAGTTTTAGCCTGAGAAGTTACTTCTTCTGAACTTTCATTTATTTCAGTATTGCCCTCTTCTGTAACAGGAGAGGAATTTTCTTCGCTTGATTCAACACTTTCTGCCGTTTCAATTTCTGAAGCTACTTCACTTGTTTCAAGCTCAGTTTCCGGCTCAGTTTCTGACTCAGGATCAAGCGGAACGAAATTATATCCGTATTTTTCTGCATAATCATGAGCTGTTGAATTTCTATATCCGTAGATCGTACCGCTGAATCCCTCACTACCTGTTGCAATAGTATCAGGATCATCATATATATCACAATACGGATTATTTATAGTGATAGATTTTAAAGAACTACAAACAGCAAACGCATAATGTCCAATTGACTCAACACTTTCCGGAATATCAATTTCTTCTATCGAAGAACCCATAAAAGCTCCTGCAAATATGCTGCCATTGATCTTAGTGATACTATCAGGTAGTTTTACACTACTGATCTGGGACATAAAAAATGCTTGATCACCTATCTCAGTTACCGGCACACCATTTATCTTACTTTTCATTCCAGCCCCTAAAAACACTCCGGTAAGAAAATTGTATTTCTTAACAACAGCATAATCATCATATACCTCATAAGTAATCGCACCGTCCTCAACAGTCTGAGCTGCTGCTGCATTTAAAGAATAGTCACTTTGCATTGATACAGAAGCTGTACCTCCTAATGCAATCAATGCTGAGAAAAGAATTGCCATTTTTTTCATATAATCACCCTTAAACATTATTTTTTAGTACTTATTAGTACTAATAATGTAATTATACATAAAAACTGTGTTAAAGTCAATAGTACTGATAAGTTCTAAAAACAATTTCAGCACTATCACTAAACACAGGAGAATTATTTTATGTATTTTCAAAGATTAAGAGACCTGCGTGAAGATATGGACATGAATCAGACGCAGGTAGCTAAGCTGCTTCATACAAGTCAGACTGTATATTCTCGGTACGAACGCGGATTTCAGACAATTCCCGTCGAACAATTGCTAATACTTGCTGATTATTACAATGTTTCAACAGACTATATACTTGGACGCACTAATAATAAAACCATCAACAGATAAACCTCATAATAATATTCACCTAAAATAATAACTTCTTTAATGAAAATATAGGGCAAAACGGAGTATTAAAAAAACAAATTGTAAATTTTCCATGTATAGACTTTACAATTCAATGGAAAAGTATTAAAGTATAATGTGGAAAAAATTGCAATGTAAATGGAGGTTTTCTAATGAGCAGATTTAAACAGATAAAAAAACGAACTGCTTCAGCATTAGCCGCTGTTATCATAGGCACGGTTTCATTAACACCATCAGCTGTTGTTATGATGCCTGTTGCTAATGCAGGTCAGCAGCTCGGGCAGACGGATTTCGATGACGGTGTAGGCTTACCGTGGCATATCGTTGAATCCGCCCCCGGTGAAATGGATTTTGAAATAGACAACGGAGTTTATAAGACCACTATCATCAATCCGGGCGGCGCTTCAAAGGGCGGCGAGGACAGATGGGACTGTCAGTTCCGTCACAGAGGTCTGAAAATAGTTTCCGGACATAAATACAGAGTCCAGTATGAGATCACTGCTTCCAAAGGCGGTAAATACTATACAAAGATAGGCAATCTTGACGGCGACGTCGAAATATGGCACAATATGTCCACAAACGACAGCGATTTCAACTCAACATGGGATCTGATACCGCTCAATGCCAATGAAACAAAAAAGGTCGATCTGACTTTCACTGCCGGAAAATCACTGGACGTTGCTGAATGGGCATTCCATCTCGGCGGCGATGGTCAGTATACTCCCGGCGGATGCTTCCCCGAAGGCACTGAGATCACCTTTGATAATATGTCACTCATCGACCTTGACGGTGACGAGAACGACTACATTCACCCAGAAGAATACGAGCGCGCTGAGATTATTACCAATCAGGTAGGCTATTTCACCGACAGAGCCAAGAAAGCTACTCTTCTCTGCGATGACAAGAGCGGAGTTGATTTCGAGATACTTGATTCATCAGGAAAAAGCGTTTATTCCGGTGAATCCAAGCCGTTCGGACATGATGACGATTCCGATGACGATGTCCACATCATCGACTTCTCTGACTTCAATGACGAAGGTACTTTCACTATAAAAGCAGATAACGGTGCTGAAAGCCATGAATTCACTATCGGAGATAATCCGTCATTCTCGGCTCTTCTCTATGATTCCCTCAACTATTTCTATCAGAACCGCAGCGGTATTGAGATCGAGAGTCAGTTCATAACATCCGGCGATAAAAAAGCACTTGCCCGTGCCGCAGGTCATCCAAAGGATATGGCTGAGATCGAGCAGACATGGGGATATTCCGGCAGTAAGGGCTCTATCGACGTTACCGGCGGCTGGTACGATGCCGGTGACCACGGCAAATATGTCGTAAACGGCGGATTCTCCCTCTGGCTTATGCAGAATCAGTACGAGACCGCTGTAAAGTACGGCTTTGAGGACGTTTACGCAGACGGCACTATGAACATCCCTGAGAATAACAACTCCTATCCTGATCTTCTCGATGAAGCCCGCTGGGAAATGGAGTGGATGCTCAAAATGATAGTCGCTGACGGCGAATACAAGGGCATGGCTTACCACAAAGCTCATGACGAAAAATGGACAGCTCTCGGTATCGCTCCGGCTGACGATAAAATGAAACGTATCGTCAAACCACCTACGACTGCCGCTACGCTCAATCTTGCCGCTTGTGCAGCACAGTCTTACAGACTTTGGAAGGACATCGACTCAAGCTTTGCTAAGGAGTGTCTCGAAGCAGCTAAGAACGCATATGAAGCCGCTCAGGAACACCCTAAGATGTTTGCTCCGCTTGACGAATCTATCGGCGGCGGTGCTTACGGTGATGATGATGTCTCAGACGAGTTCTACTGGGCTGCCTGCGAACTCTATCTTGCTACCGGCGATGACTCCTACTATAAGGAAATGAAGAGCTCTGACTTTTTCCTCGATGTCCCGACTTCTCTTGACGGCGGCGAAAGCGTGGATTCTGTCGGAAGCTTCGACTGGGGGCATACCGCTGCGCTTGGTACATTCAGTCTTGCACTAAATGAAAAATCTATCGAATCAGGCGATTTCAGCAAGGTCAAGGACAATATCATCAAGGCTTCCGATCACTATCTCGAAATGGAAGAGGATCAGGGATACGGTATGCCTTACGCTCAGAGCACTATCAGCTACAACGACAGCGATAAGGGCTATCTCTGGGGGTCAAACTCATTCGTTGCAGATAACGCTATCGTCTGCGCTTATGCTTATCTGCTCTCAGATTCGGTTGACCATATGAACGGCGCTATTGCTGGTATGGACTATCTCCTCGGCAGAAATGCTATGGACTACTCTTATGTAACAGGATACGGCAGTCACGCTATCGAGTACCCTCATCACAGATTCTGGGCTTTTCTTATCGACGAAACCTTCCCTAAAGCACCTAATGGTGTAATGTGCGGCGGTCCTAACTCAGGTATGCAGGATCCGTGGGTACAGGGCAGCGGCTGGAAAAAAGGTAAGATCGCACCTCAGAAGTGCTACCTTGACCACATCGAGGCATGGTCGGTCAATGAATGTACTATCAACTGGAACGCTTCCCTCGCATGGCTGACCGGCTTTATCGCACAGGAGAACGGCGGCATCGAAGTCGGCGCTGTAAACACTGCCGAACCAGCAACTCAGGCAGCTTCAAAAGCCAAAAAGGACGCAGAAACAACTACTCAGAAGTCCACTAAAACTTCAAAGGCTACAACTACCGCTGCCACAACAACTGCTTCAAGCAGCGATTCCGGAAGCAGCAAAGCTGACATCCGCGTTGTCGCTATCATTGCAGGTGCTGTTATAATCGGACTTATCTCGATCGAATTGTTCATATATAAGCTCATCAAAATGAAAAAGAAATAATGAATAACAGCCGCACCAAAGTGCGGCTGTTTTCTCACTCACATGATTCAGCAGACTTATTGTCCTTCACTTCTGAGGAATTCTTTTTACTGCTTGATGAATTCTCGTGATCGTGTTCTTTGTTCTTATGCTTGCTCATTGCTTACCTGCCTTTCTCCGCATCCGGAACGTAAGCTTAATCTGCTGTGCGGAAACAGAAAAGCCGTCAATATCGTCAGGAACATAACATCTTCCCCGCAACGATATTATTGACGGCTTTTTACTGTCTATTCATTATCAGTCAATTTTTTCAAATCTTCTGACATCTCCTGCTTTATCAACGAACATTGTCTTAGGTCTTGCCCAGACCTTGCCATCAGCAAGTGAACGGTAAACTACGAGTTCCTCATTTGTCTCACTATGACGCGCAACATCTATGAGCTCATACTCTCCGCCCTTGAAATGGCGATACTTTGCCCCCGGAATGATCTCGGTATCATGGTCTTCAGCAGCAATTTCATTCTTATTTGCAATATCGGTATTATTCACAATATCATCAGCTACGATTATCATTGATGTAAACGGCTGAAGAGTTATATGTGCATTTCCGTTCTCGACTGTAACCTGCTCGGCACTAAGAACATCCACCAATGCCCCAAGATGAGTTCCGAAATTGAAATCATAAGGATAATCAGCAAGGTTAAGTGCAACATATACCACCTGATTGCCAAGATACTTCTTGAACAGAAGCTGCTGATTTGTTATCTGTATGCGTTCATAAGTGCCTGTACGGAGTGCAGGGTAAGCACGATATATCCTGCCGAGCTTTACAATATGATTATACAGTTCATGGTTGACCATACCAAGATCAGCAAGATGCAGGCACGGACGAAGATTGTCATCAGACTGATTCTCCTTGCGTCCCTGAATACCGTATTCACTTCCGTAGTAGATCGAAGGTATGCCCGGCATACAGTACATGAGTGTATAAACAAGCGGAAGCTGTGCCTGATTAATAAGTGTGCTTGCAAGGCGGTTGACATCATGATTATCAACAAAGTTATAGAGGTTGATATTTCTGTAAATACCGCCATTCGCACCAGACTGTCTGTTTATAGAGTAGTCTATCTCGAAATAGTTCTTATCGTTGTGTGAAGAATAGAGTCCCTTATAGCACTCATAGTTTGTAACACTATCCAGCATCTCGGGATTTGCCCAGCGATTATAGTCACCGTGGATTATTTCGCCCATAAGCCAGAAATCAGGCTTCTTTCCCTTGCAGAAGCTGCGTATTCTCTTGAAGAAATCAAAGTCGATACAATCAGCCGCATCGAAACGTATACCATCTATACCGAAGGACTCTATCCAGTAGTTGATAGCGTCGATTATATGATCGCATACGCCTACATTGCGAAGATTAAGCTTTACAAGGTTATAGTGGCCATTCCAGCCCTCATACCAGAATGGGTCACCGCATGGACTCTGTCCGTTGAAATTGAGATTCTGGAACCAGTCACAATAACCTGAGCTCTGTCCTTTTTCCTGAATATCAACAAACTGCGGAAACTTTCTTCCGACATGGTTAAATACACCATCAAGAATTACTCTTATACCATTCTCATGGAGTTTATCACATATGAAGCGGAATGAGTTATTATCACCGAGACGGCGGTCGATCGTCTTATAATCTATCGTATCATATCCATGCTCGCAAGATTCAAAAACCGGTCCGAAATAAACTGCATCAACGTTCATTTCCTTGAAATGCGGTATCCAGTCCAGCACTTTATCAAGCCTATAAACTACGTCACCGCCATCGTTGAACTTCGGCGCTCCGCAGAATCCCAACGGGTAAATATGATAGATTATGGCATTATCGTACCAATTCATGTTTCACTTCTCCTTTAATAGCTGTATTATACCGCATTCCACCCCTATGAACGCGATATAGATCGGTTTATGTCATTTACTGCTGCCTTCGAGGTAATACGAAGCCTCCATATCAGCTACATTGAGTGCAAGAGCCAGCGGATACATTTCCAGTGCCTTTCCAATGACGTTCTTGTCCTCGATTCCTGAGAATCCCATATGATAACGGATAGCGAATGCCTCTTCGCGTGTAAGCCTGTCATCTCCATAGAAAAAACCGGAAAGGATATATACTGATTTCTCGCCGTGCCCATACGGCAGAGTATCATTTATCGTATAATAAGGGACCTTCTCCCATACGCCTTCATCGTTCTTCTTATTGCGATAATCCACAGTGTAGAAATTGATCTTGCAGACATCATGCAGAAGAGCAACGATAGCAATAGTCTCTTCCGAGTAGTCCATGCCGTAAAGCTCCTTTGTGCGCGGACGCGAAAGGTAGTCTTTAAGACAATGGTAGACATTCAGGCTATGCTGAACAAGACCTCCCTCATACGATCCATGAAAGCGGGTACTGCTCGGGGCGGTAAAGAAGTCGCTTTTTTTCAGGTATTCGAGGAGTTTATCAGCACCGCCGCGCTTGATATTCTCAGTATAAACAGATATAAATTCTTCCTTCGGAGTCATATTACACCTCAAAATTCACGTTAATTGTGTTCATAATAATTATATCACATACCGTTATTATATTCAATAGGTGATTAAGATTTTATACTTTTTTCGTTAAATTCAAACAAAAAGTAATAAAAATATTTGTCATAATAAGCAAGTTCCCCGCGGACTGCAAGTTCATATCCCGGAAACGAAAATTCAGTATCCGGCGATTCACTGCGAACTACGACGTAATCAGCCTTTCCGCTGCTGATATAGTATTCCTGAGCCGCTTTCATTTCCGGTACATCCATATTATTCATGCAGAAATAGCGAAATTCCGGGACCTGTCCGGCAGCAAGATAGAATCCGCCGTCAATAAAGCCATAGTTCAGCAGACTTCCGCCGCCTCTTGAAGCTATATATTCTGCAAACTGATACTGTGGAAGTTCTGCTTTGCTTTGTCCGAGCATATAGACATTACGGCTGGTCTTGAAACTGATACCTACACTTGCCAGCAAACTGAACATAATGCATAGGATATATACTCTGCCCGGTGATTTCATGCCCCGTTTATGGAAATATTCTTCCGCAGCACTGATTATTTCATCAGCTGCCTGAGGCAGAAATACAGCCATTGCAAGCGGATAATACTGATAACTGCCGTGCCCTCCGAATACCGTCAATGACATTATTATCAGAGAAGCAGCAAAATATGCCGACAAACGATACTTTTTACGAACGAGCATAATCAGTATGCCTACGCAGACAGTCCAGAACACCGCCCCCATGAATACACGCGCAAAATTCAGACCATCCGTGATATGACGGAACGAAAATCCATCGCCGCTTCCATAGCGGAAAAGGTTATCATAAAAGTAAACACTGAAAAGATCGTCCAATGCACTTTTCACGGCATAGTATACCAACACCGGCACACTGACCGCAGCTGCTCCTATGATACCAAGAGCATAATTCCTGAGCAGCATACCCTTTTTGCAGGTTACTGTCATTGCAGCGATAGCCGCCGCAAATATACCAAGAAACGTGAATTTTATCCACAGTACCGCCCCTGCAAGGACTCCGAGCAGAAGCCATTCCCTGCCTGATGCTGACTCCTTGCCGGCCACCGCCCGATGACCTGCCATGTAAGCTCCCATAGTCAGCGGCAGGCACAATTCCTCAGCACTGTCGCCATGACAAAATGCCTGCGAAGCATAGACCATAACTGCAATGACAGGTATT